>Ga0164241_10000063_pt1 | contig 252138 bp, 196 predicted proteins | sample OricomyardsoilBY_FD_108780 | JGI IMG/M metagenome (GOLD analysis project Ga0164241, IMG submission 108780) | Backyard soil microbial communities from Emeryville, California, USA - Original compost - Back yard soil (BY) | ecosystem: Environmental > Terrestrial > Soil > Unclassified | place...
TCCTGCTCGGCATCGGGTCGGCCGTCAGTTGGGTCGTCGTCTCGCACCGCGCCGAGGCGGCGAAGGAGACCAGCAATGACACGCTGATGGCGATCGCCGGGATGAAGGAGGGGCTGATCACTCCCAGCACGACCATCTCCTGCCCCGGCTCCTTTACGCTGGGGGGAAACACCTGGAAGTGCCACGGCGCCCACGGCTCGGTCAATGCCCAGAAGGCGATCCATGTCTCGTGCAACGTCTTCTTCTACAAGCTGGCGCTGCAGATGGGGATCGATACCTACAATCGCTACGGCAAGATGTTCCACTTCGGCAACAAGCTGGGAACCGATGTGTTCGAAAGCGCCACGATGCTGCCGTCGCGCGAATACTACGATAAACGCTTCGGCAAGGACAAGTGGCCCAAGGGAGCGCTGGTGAACCTGGGGATCGGACAGGGGGAGCTGCTGGTCAACCCGCTGCAGCTTGCGGCCTACTGCGCCGCGCTCGCCAACGGAGGCACCTGGCACCAGCCGCATCTGGCGCGCGCCAACCGCAACAACCAGCTCGGCACCGTCGAGATGTTCAAGTACGAGTCGGAGACGCTCGACCTCCCGAAGGAGATCATGGATGTGATCCATGCCGGGATGTTCGACGCGGTCAACACCCCCGGCGGAACCGCCCGTGGCGCCCGGCTCGAGGAGATCCAGGTTGCCGGCAAAACCGGCACAGCGCAGGCCGGCAAGGGGAAGAAGGACCACGCATGGTTCATCTGCTACGCGCCGTTCGACAAGCCGAAGATCGCGATGTGCGTGCTGGTGGAGAACAGCGGGTTCGGCGGAACATACTCCGCGCCGATCGCCCGCAAGCTTATCCGGTACTACTTCACGCGCCAGAAGGAAGCCGGCGATGAGAGCCCCGAGTTCGACTCCAGCACCGTCAACGGACTCCCCTACGTCACCGCCGGCAACGGCGACGTTCAGGAGAGCGAGATGGTCACGCCGATCGAGCTTCTGCGCCAGTAAGATAAGCGGGACGATGGAACGGGCGGGCGAACCTTCATACGGCGCCCGGCCCCGGTCATCAGCTCGCTGCCCCGACAATCGTTCATCCGGCCCGGTTGGCGCCGGCATTTCGCTCTGACCGTACAATCCCCTCGTCCCAGATGCAATCGGAACATACGTTTGGCTCCGGCACCCGCAAACGTGCCTTCCTCGCGATCGCCGCCGCGATTTTCACCGCATTCACCGCGCGCCTGGCTCAGCTCGAGCTGGTGGAGGGGACGAAATACCGTTCCCGATCGGAGGCGCAGGGGATCAAGCAGAATGTGATCGAGCCGATCCGCGGGACGATCTACGACCGCTATAACCATCCTATCGTCGCCAACGTCCCCTCCTACAGCGTGCTGGTCACCCCGAACAAGATCACCCCGCGGACGAAGGTGATCCTGGCGAATATCCTCGGCACCGACACCGCGACGCTCAACGACAGGATCAGGCAGTACAAGATCAACGATTACTCCCCGGTGCGGATCTGGCGCGACCTCGATCACAAGGCATGGGTGGAGCTGAACGAGGATCACCTCGAGCTCGAAGGGGTGGATATCGGCGAGGACACCAAGCGTGCCTACGCCCCCGATATCCGCGCCAGCCATATCCTGGGCTACACCAAGGAGATCAGCAAGGATGAGATCACGAAGCTCGGCGACTACTATGACCCGGGGGACGTGGTGGGCAAGTCGGGTCTGGAGAACACCTACGAGAGCTTCCTCCGGGGGGTGAAGGGATACGAGTTCGCGGCGGTCAACAACCGCGGGCAGCGGGTCAACGCGTTCAACAACGGCAGGAACGATCTCCGCCCCATCAACGGGTTCGATCTCTATCTTGGGCTCGACGGCGGCATGCAGCAGTACGCCGAGCAGCTTCTGCAGGGATACCACGGCGCGGTGGTGGCGATCGATCCGGACAACGGCGAGATCCTGGCGATGGCGAGCGCCCCCGACTACGACCCCAACGTCTTCAGCGGCGTGACCAGCAAGGAGCAGTACGACAAGCTCCACAACGACCCGTCGAATCCGCTCCTCAACCGCGCCACGCAGGCGGCCTATCCCCCCGGCTCCACCTGGAAGCCGCTGATGTCGATAGCCGGACTGATGGAGGGGCTTATCAAGCCGGCCACGACCGTCAACTGCCCCGGCTCCTACACCTACGGCGGGCATACCTGGCGGTGCGACGGGGTGCATGGGACGCTCGCGGTGCGCCGTGCCATCCAGGCATCGTGCGATGTCTTCTTCTACCGTCTCGGCGTGGATATGGGGATCGACACCTACAACCGCTACGGCAGGATGTTCCACTTCGGGGAGAAGCTTGGGGCCGACGTCTTCGAGGGCTATACGAGCCTTCCGTCACACCCCTACTACGATAAGCTCTTCGGCAAGGACAAGTGGCCCAAGGGGGTGATGGTCAATCTCGGCATCGGCCAGGGGGAGCTGCTGGTCAACCCGCTGCAGCTTGCCAGCTACTGCGCCACCCTCTCGACCGGCGGTATATACCATCAGCCGCATCTGGTGCGCTCCAACCGCAACAACCAGCTCGGCACCGTCGAGATGTTCAAATACGAGTCGGAAGATCTGCATCTGCCGCACGATGTGATGGAGATCGTCCAGGGAGGAATGTTCGATGTGGTGAATGTGCCGGGAGGAACCGCCGGCAACGCGAAGCTCGACGATATCGTGATCGCCGGCAAGACCGGCACGGCGCAGGCCGGCAAGGGGCGGAAGGATCACTCCTGGTTCATCTGCTACGCGCCGTTCGACCATCCCAAGATCGCCATGTGCGTGCTGGTGGAGAACAGCGGATTCGGATCGCAGTTCGCCGCGCCGATCGCCCGCAAGCTGGTCCGCTACTACTTCACGCGGCAGCATGAGGCGGGAGATGAGCTCCCGAGCGCGCCCAGCGATGGCAACGGGCTCCCATCGGTCTCCGCCCCCGATAGCAGCATCCGCCATGCGATGGGCCCGGCCTCCCACCCCGATACGCCCCGCCATCCCGCCGCGCAGCCCCGGCATCGCGGGTGAGCCGTCGCAGATCATCGGCATGATATGGCAAGGGCCGGGGCTATTCAGCCCCGGCCCTTTTTCATATGCTTTTCCTCACAGCCCCCGGCGCAACGGACATCTCCATCCGGTAGTGTCTCAGTGTGATCGTCGAAACGCTGAGAGGCTGGGCCGGAGTTGAACTCCCGGCCCAGCATTCTGGCACTACGGCGCATCAGGCCTTCAGCACATGCTCGGGACAGATACGCCTGATCGCCTCCAGCAGATGCTGGAACACGATCGGCTTGGTGAGATGCTCGCTGAAGCCCGCCTCGATGCTCTGCCGGATATTCTCCTCCATGCCGAACCCGCTGATGGCGATGCCGCGCACCTGCCCGCGCTCCCGCAGCGCCCGCATCAGATCCATGCCGCTTCCATCGGGAAGCCCGATATCGCTGATCAGCAGGTCGAAGTCGGTATCGGAGGCCACCTGCAGCGCCGCCGCGATATTCGTTGCGGTGAGCACCTCGTAGCCCCGGTTCTCGAGCAGCCGCGTGATCGTCGTGCGGCTGTCGGTGTGATCCTCCACCAGCAGGATGCGATAGGTCGTGCAGGGCTCCCCGGCCGTATCGCGCGATTCACCGCCGGGGCGCTCCCCATCGGCAACCGCAACCGGCTCGATGGTCGGCAGCGTCACATTGAACGTGCTCCCCTGGTCCCTGCCGGCGCTCACCACACCGATCGATCCTCCATGCAGCTCGACCAGCGAACGGGTGATCGCCAGCCCGAGTCCCAGCCCGCCGAAGCGCTGCGTGACGCCGCGGCCCCCCTGCTCGAAGGCATTGAAGATCTTCGGGAGCATCTCCGGCTCGATCCCGATCCCGGTATCGGCAACCTCGATCCGCAGGCGGCCGCGATCATCGTTGTACGAACGGATGGTGATCGCCCCTCCCGACGGAGTGAACTTGGCCGCGTTCTTCAGCAGGTTCCAGAACACCTGATGCAGCCGGGCCGAGTCGCCGCGTACTGACCCGTTGGCCGCGCGCCAGTCGATGGTGACGGCGATCTTCTTTTCGTCGATATCGGTGCGGCAGATCTCCATCACCTGGTCGACCAACTGCTCGGTATCGATCCGGGTCAGGTGGAGCGAGAGCTTCCCCTGCATCACACGGGTCAGATCCAGGAGGTCATCGATCAGACGCGCCTCCAGCTCCACATTGCGGCGGATGATATCGATATATTCCCGGAGGATATCCGGCAGCGTATCATCCTCCACCAGCACCTGCACCAGCGAGAGCACCGGCGTCAGCGGGGTGCGAAGCTCGTGGCTCAGCACGGCAAGGAAATGATCCTTCGCCCTGTTGGCCTCCTGCAGCTCATGCTCGATCCGCTTCTGCGCGCTGAGGTCGAGCACGAAGGCGACGATCGTATCGTTCGATCCCTCCAGCAGCGCGCCGCCGAACAGCACCGGGACGGAGCTTCCATCCTTGCGGACATATTCCTTCTCGAAGGGTCGGCAGGCTCCATTGGCGAGGATCTCCCGCAGGGCCACGGCATCGGCATCGCGATAGGCGGGGACGGTCATGGCGTTCCACTGCAGATCCTCCCCGCCGATCTCATCGCGGCCGTAGCCGACCATCCCGAGAAACGCATCGTTGGCCTCGGTGATCCGGCCGTAGACATTGGCAACGATGATGCCGATCATATTGGCATCGGAAAGCCGCCGGAAGCGCGACTCGCTGCGGCGCAGCGCATCGCTCAGCCGCTCCTCGCCGGAACGGAGCGCCTCGATCATCCGGTGCTGCTGAATGGCGTAGCGTATCGAGCGCTCCAGGATCGCGGCGCTGATCTGTCCCTTGATAAGGTAATCTGCCGCCCCCGCCTCCATCGCCTGGATATCCACCTCGCGATCCCCCTGCCCGGTCATCAGGATGAACGGAACCCGTATCCCGCCGCTGATGGCCTCGCCGAGCAGATCGAGCCCCGTATGTTCGCCGAGGTGATAATCGAGCAGACAGACGTCGAACTCCTCCCGCGCCAGCAGCTCCAGTCCGAGTGTGTAGCTGCTTGCCCAATGAAGATCATATCGCTCCCCGGCGATCTCCGCGAGGAGATCGCGCGCGATAAGGTAGTCGTCGTCGTCATCGTCGACGAGCAGCACGCGGATCTCAGCCATTCGTGGCAAGCCCCGTGGAACCGTTGCGTGGAAGCTCGACCAGCTCGATCCAGTACTTGCCGAGGACCTTCATCAGATCCACAAGCCGCTCGAAGGTGACCGGCTTGGTGATAAAGGAGTTGGCCCCCAGATCATAGCTTCTGTAGATATCTTCCTCGGCCTTCGAGGTGGTCATGATGATGATCGGGATATGGCGCAGATCGGGGTGCGCCTTGATCTCCCGCAGCGCCTCGCGGCCATCCTTGCGCGGCATGTTCAGATCGAGCAGGATCAGCCCGGGACGAGGGGAGATGGCGGGATCGCTGAACTTGCCCCGGCGGAACAGATAGTCGGTAAGCTCCTCGCCGTCCTCGACGAAACGCAGGTCGTTCGCCACGCGGCTCTCCTCCAGCGCATCCTTCGCCAGCATCCGGTCGTCGGCATCGTCATCGGCCATCAAAATGGTTATCGCTCGTGAGCTCATCGTGATCAATCCTGAGTATGTCTGATTGGTAGGGTAATGAGGAATGTCGTACCAACGCCGGGGGTGCTCTGCGCAGTGATCGACCCGCCATGGCGTTCTACAATCTTGCGGCAGACGGCCAGTCCCATGCCGGTACCTTCATAAGCAGTCTTGTTGTGCAGCCGTTGAAACGGAGTAAAGATACGGTCAAGATACTTCTCGTCGAAACCTATCCCGTTATCCTCGATGGCAATGATGCACATCTCGGGCTCGGCGCCATCGGCCGGATCGAGACGGTCCATCCGGACCGTCACCACCGGCGGAACATCGGGGCGATGGAACTTCAGCGCATTGCCGATCAGGTTCTGAAACAGCTGACGCATCTGTAACGGATCAGCCGCCACCGAAAGTGTAGAGAGAATCTCGACGGTGCCACCGGTCTGCTGGACGCGTATCTCCAGATCGGCCATCACATCGCGTATGATATCACCGAGCTCGATCGCCACGAACGGCTGCGCCTTCGACGATATGCGGGAGAAGGTGAGAAGGTCGTTGATCAGCACATGCATCCGCTGCGCCGCGCTCTGCATCCGCTGCAGATAATCCTGCCCCACCTCGCCGAGCAACGGACCGAACTTGCTGTTGAGACGGTCGCCGAACGCCTGGATCTTGCGCAGCGGCTCCTGCAGGTCGTGCGACGCGACGAAGGCGAAGTCCTGCAGCTCGCGGTTGCTCCGCTCCAGCTCCTTGGTGAAGATCTGAAGCTGCGCCTCGGTGCGCATACGCTCGGCGACCTCGGCGTTGAGCACGCGGTTGGCCCGCGCAAGCTCCGAGGTCCGCTCCTCCACCCGCTGCTCCAGGGCGTTGTGCGCCGCCTGCAGCGCCTCCTCGTTGCGCCGGCGCTGGCGGATATCGCGGAGCGTCAGGTAATAGACCGACGAGACCAGGGCGATCCCCAGGATGCTGGTCAGAAGGAATGTGAAGGTGGCGCGGCTGCCGCTCGCCTCGGCGTCGGAGGTGCGCATCGCCAGCAATCCCTGCTCCTCGTGCTCCATCGCCGCGACGACGCGGCGCAGCGAATCCATCAGCCGCATCCCCTCGCCGGAGAGCACGCGGACCCGCGCCGCCTCCAGCCCTCCGCTGCGCCGCGCCTCGATGTTTCTGACCAGATAGTTCCGCTCCCGCGTGATAAGATCGCGGACGACGGGGATACGTTCCCGCTGGCGGGGGTTATCGGCGGTGAGCCTCGCGGCCCTCTGAAGGTGCGTATCGACCACCGACATCGCCGTGGTGTATGGCCGCAGATAGCTCTCCTCGCCGGTCAGAAGGAATCCCCGCTGTCCCGTCTCGGCGTCCTTCATCGACGACAGAAGCGACTCCAGCTCGGTGATCACCTCGTATGTGTGCGACACCAGGTGATTGTTTTCCATCAGGACCTTCAGATCGCGATAGGAGAGCAGGCCATTGACAAGCAGCACAGCCAGCACCACCCCGAAGCCGAGGAGGATAACCCGTTCGGTAAGCCATTTCATAATAGATGTTCCATGATCGGTCGTATGCGTTCGGTCATGCCCGGCGCTCGACGCGGGCGCTCCGGCCTTGAATCGTTCCGGACCCTCCCCATGATCAAAGCATGTGCCGTGGGTCGGAGCGGGGCGGCGGAGAGCGTTCCGGGGGCCGTATCGCGCGCGGAGCGGGCGAAAAAAAAAATCCCGGCGCGGTTCTACGAGATCCAGCGCCGGGAACGAGAATACGATACGTCATGCCTGCGAAGGCTACCTGACGATGACTTCCTGGCGTCCCGGCCCGGTGCCGATATAGGTGACGCGCGCCCCCACGAAGCGCTCGATCGCCTCGATGTATACCTTCGTCTCCGCCGGCAGGCTCTCATAGGTATGGCAGCCGTCGAGCGATGTATTCCATCCCCGGAAGCTCTCGTACACAGGCTGCACCCGCTCGAGCGTCGAGCAGTCGCTCGGGAAATGCTTCACCGGGCGGCCGTCGACGGTATAGCCGGTGCAGACCTTGAGCTCGTCGAAGCCGTTGAGGACGTCGAGCTTGGTCAGGACGATCTCGCTGATGCCGTTGATCATCGCCGAGTATTTCAGGGCGAACAGATCGAGCCAGCCGCAGCGGCGCGGGCGGCCGGTGGTGGCGCCGAACTCGTCTCCTTCCTTCCGGAGCCGCTCCCCCGTCTCATCGGTCAGCTCCGAGGGGAACGGGCCGTTGCCGACGCGCGTGCAGTATGCCTTGGCGATCCCCACCACGCCGGTGATGGCCGTCGGCGGCAGACCGAGCCCGGTGCATGCCCCGCCCGACGTCGGCGAGGAGCTGGTGACGAAGGGATAGGTGCCGTGATCGATATCGAGCAGCGCCCCCTGGGCCCCTTCGAGCAGAAGCCGCTTGCCGCTCTTCCATGCGTCGTTCAGAAACTCGGCGGTATCGGTGACATAGGTATCGATCTGCTCATCGAACTTCAGATACTCCGCCACGGTCTTCTCGACGTCGAGCTCCGGCGCATCGTAGAGCTTGCGGAACACCTCGTTCTTCTGCTCGATCCCCCGGCGAAGCTTCTCCTCGAGGGTCGAGCGCTCCAACAGATCGACGATCCGGATGCCGGAGCGGTTATACTTGTCGATATAGGCGGGACCGATGCCGCGGCCGGTTGTTCCGATCTTCTGATCGCTCTCCTGCACCGAATCGATCAGCTTGTGGTAGGGCATGATAAGATGAGCCTTGTGGCTGATCTTCAGGCGTCCTTCCATCGAGATACCGAACGATTCGAGCAGCGCAATCTCCTCCATCAGCGCCACCGGGTCGATCACCACACCGTTGCCGATCACGCAGATGACCCCTTCATGCAGGATACCGGAGGGGATAAGATGGAGGACATATTTGCGATCGTTGACGACCAGAGTGTGGCCGGCGTTGGCGCCCCCCTGATAGCGGGCCACCACATCCGATTGCTGGGCCAGAAGGTCCACGACCTTCCCCTTTCCTTCATCCCCCCACTGCGCTCCGACGATAACGCGTACACTCATAGTTGACTCACGAAAACATGGGACATACCTGCGGACAGCAGGAAGCGGGCCGAACGGCTTTTCATGGGCCGATCGACGCCGCAGATGTAAACGACATGAAAACGCTCCGATCACTCCCTCTCCGGCAACGGAGAAAAAGATCGGAGCGTCTGATATTCTGTAGGACGATTACTGGTAGGCGGCCATGGCCTCATCCCGCGTGCGATAGTGCGCCAGCACCGAATCGATACGGGTCATCTTGAACAACCCCTGGATCTTTTCGTTGGCACCCGACACCGCCAGCACTCCCCCGGCCGACCGCATCGAGCTCGATGCGGCCACCAGCATTCCAAGCCCGGAGCTGTTCATCAGCGGAACATCGCTCAGATCGGCGATAACACGGGTAACTCCCTCACGGAGCAGGCCGGCGATCGCGCGGGAGAACTCGACCGCCTCGGCTCCGCCAAGCACGTTTCCGCTCAGCAGCACCACCGCCGGAGCGTTCGCCGTGGCGCCCGCCGGTTCATTATGTTCGATCGTGAATGTCATCTGCAACCACCAAGATCCTGGAACTGAAACGTCGACGGACCGGGATCACCGGGAAGGCCTCGGGCCAGCCGGCGTGCGATCTCGTTCCGCCATTACGCGATAACTTCTTCGACCGCGATGCGGCGCGCGCCAACCGCCGCGCGCGGATGGGCCGCCTGTCAGGCCTGCGTTGCGGCGCGGCGCTCGTTCAACACCCGCTCGTGATGCGTCGTGAAGTCGCGCTCGGCGTTCGGGTCGAGCTTCTTCTGGGCGATCATCGCATCCACCACGAACGCGCTCGCGATGTAGATCGACGAGTATGTTCCGGTGATGATGCCGACGAGCATCGTGAAGGCGAACCCGCGGAGAACCTCGCCGGAGAAGACCAGCAGGATCACCAGCACCAGCGCCACGGTCAGCGAGGTGTTGAACGTGCGGGGGAGCGTCTCGTTGATCGATCTGTTCATCAGCATCAGCAGGTTCTCCCCTCGATGCAGCGTCCGGTTTTCACGGATACGATCGAAGATGATCACCGTATCGTTGATCGAGAAGCCCACCACTGTCAGGAACGCCGCCAGAATCCCCTGGTTCATCTCCAGGTTCAGCCCGAACAATCCGTTGAAGATGACGGCACAGGCGAACGCCACCAGCACGTCGTGCACCAGGGCGATGATCGCCGCGACGCCGAACAGGAACTCGAAGCGGAAGGAGATATAGGCGAGGATCGCCACGATCGAGGCGAGCACCGCGTAGATGGCCTTGGTACGGAGCTCGGCTCCGACCTTCGGACCGATGTTATCGGAGCGAAGCACGGTGATGTTGTTCCCCGGGAATGCCTTGACGAGCACCTCCTGCAGGCGATCGGAGACCTTCGTGACGCGCTCGCCGGCCTGGGTCTGGGAATGCCCCTTCACCCGGATCAGCGCCTGGTTCTCTTTACCATACGATTTGATCTCGGCTCCGACGAAGCCTCCCGCGTCGATGGCGTTGCGCACTTCGTCGAGCGGAACCGGACGGGCGAACTCGAACGCCGCCTCGGTGCCCCCCTCGAAGTCGATGCCGTACTCCACGCCCCGCACGAACGCGACGACAAGCCCCAGCATGGTGATCGCGATCGAGAGAATGTAGAAGAACTTCCTCTTTCCGATGAAATCGATATGAGTGTTATGGAAGAACTGCATGATTGGTCAGAAGTCAATAATCGGTAGTCGGTAACCGGGGGGCGATGCTTCTCATCACCCCGGCATTTCTGTTATATCAACACCCCCGCCTCGCCTCTTCCGCTGCTCGGGAAGATCCATCCCCCGGCCGTGGCGCCCCTCCCCGTCGGAATGACGGGGCCGGAGGATCTCATCGGCTCCTCCGGCTGCTCCACGCTTGCTTCGATCACCCCCCCGCCACTGACTGCGCGGCGGGGGATTCGAGATTCCGTCTTACGTCGTCGCCTCTTTCGGCTGACCGAAATTGATGTTCGTGGTCCCGCGATCGAGCATCAGCAGAAAGACCGTCTTGGTGACGAACACCGCCGTGAAGAGCGTCGCCGCGATACCGATCATCAGGGTCACCGCGAAGCCCTTGATCGGGCCGCTGCCGAACATGTAGAGGATCGCTCCGGTCATGAACGTCGTGATATGGGTATCGATGATCGCCGCGAACGCCTTGTCGTAGCCGAGCTGCACGGCGTTGCGCAGCGATTTCCCGCTTGCCATCTCTTCGCGTATTCGCTCGTAGATAAGGATGTTGCCGTCGACCGCCATGCCGATCGTCAGCACCAGGCCGCCGATGCCGGGAAGCGTCAGCGTGGCGTTGAACAGCGCCAGGATCGCCAGCGTGACCAGCAGGTTGAAGATCACCGCCAGATCGGCCACGATGCCGCCGAACGAATAGTAGACCAGCATGAACAGAATCACCAGACCCGCCGCAAGCAGCGTGGCGTTGATCCCCTGCTTGATCGAGTCATCGCCGAGCGACGGACCGACGAGCTGCCCCTGGATGATCCTGACCGGAGCCTTCAGCGCGCCGGCCTTCAGCACCACCGCAAGAAGGCTGGCCTCCTTGATATCGGTCGAGCCGGTGATCTGCGAGCTGCCGCCGGTGATCTTGTTCTGCACCGTCGGAGCGGAGTAGACCGCCGAGTCGAGGACGATCGCGACGCGCTTCTTGATGTTGGCGCCGGTGATCTCGGCCCACTTGTCGGCTCCCTCGGAGGTCATCGCCATCGTCACCATCGGCTGGCCGCTCTGCGGATCGAAGTTCGGCGCGGCGTCGGAGACCACATCGCCCCCAAGCTCGCTCTCGCTGGTCAGCACATAGACGCCGTAGATAGGGTTGTCGACATCGCCGCCACGCTCCGGATGGGCGCTGAAGGCGATGATGCGATCCTCCGGCAGAATCCCCTTCACTTCGGGACGGGCCAGGAATGCCTTCATCCGCTCCATTCCCTCGCGCGTGGTAAGGAAGCTGTAGTCGCCGCTCGGGATCTCGTTATCCTTCACGCCATAGACGCCGTCGGCCTGCTGCGGATCGGCATCGGCGTTCGGGCGGATGCTGGTGCCCAGAAGCGTGGTGAAGGGATGATCCTTCAGGTACTGCTTGGCCCGCTCCTCCTGCGAAAGCGAATCGCCGGGGGCATTGGCGCCGGTATCGTTCTTGGCGATGTTGGTATCGGAGCCGGCCGGCTTGTTGCTGTCGGGCGTGTTGGACGCGACGGCGGTATCGGCCTTCTTCTTGCTGGAGTCGGGCTTCGCGCTGGCAATCGCCGTATCGGCCGCCTTGGCCGCCGAATCGTTCTTGGCGGCGATCGCCGCGGAATCCTTCTTCATCAGCGAGTCGACATTGACCGTGCCGGCAAGCGCCGCGTCGATGCGCTGGAACAGACGAACCGCGTCGGCATCGTTCTTGACGAGCTTGAACTCGAGGCGCGCGGTGGTCTGCAGCAGGTTGTTGATCGACGCCTCGTCGGTCACTCCCGGCAGCTCGACGATGATACGGCGCCCGGTCTTCTGGATGGTCGGCTCGGTGACGCCGTACTTATCGATACGCTGGCGCACCACCTCGACGGCCTGATCGACCGCATCCTCGACGTTGCGGCTCAGCTTGCTGAGCACCTGATCGTCGCTCGGATTGGCGCCGAGGTCGCCGAGATCGTAGTAGCTGAGAAGGGTCTTCCCCTTCGGCACGGCGACATCGCGGAAGTGTCGCATAAAGATATCGAGCACCGGCTCGTCGGAGTTGGCCGCCTCGGTCCGGGTGAGATTGATCACCTGGTTGAACGTCTCATCGACGGCATCGCGCTGCGCCGTCTCGGCGAGCATCGTCGGGACATCCACTTCCATGGTGATATAGATGCCACCCTGAAGATCGAGGCCTCGCTTGATCGGATACGCCCCCAGCAGATTCCGCTGGTCCTCACGATAGTTCTTGCCGTGGATCGAGTCCCACCGACGCAAGCCCAGCGTGTCATTTTTGCGGATGAATTCCAGGCGTTCTTGATCCAGCTGGTATGCCTTGAAGGTCGGCACAAGAGCCCAGATGGCGGCAATAAGTACCAACCCAGTAAGGATCAGTCGAGTTGTTGAAGACTTCACAGACAGTGCTCCACGAAATGCTGAGTTCCGCTCACGTAGATGGGTTGAAAGGGGGTTGACATACAATTGTTCCCCACAATAGTCGGCTCGGAAAGGCGGCTAATATACGTGGCGGGGTGACTATGAGTCAATTTCAGAATTCAATCCCCATGAAATTGACTGGCAGCGGCGCTTTCCCCCCTCGGGAAGCGCCACCACGGAGAGAAATCCGACGTTCGGCGACCACGGCCGCACATCATAATTCGGGACGCCCGAGCTCGATGGCCCCGGGCGGAGCGCCGCGAGGAGGCTTCGGGGCGACGAAGCTGCCGCCGGCCGTATTGTCCGGCCGGTCGCCGCTCCGCTCCGGCCGGTCCTCCGAAGAGCGCCCCGTTCCCGGGCATGACGTCCGGTTCAGATCTGGTTGACCACCACCATATTGGTGCTCGCCTTCTCGTCGAGCGGGTAGCCGGTCGTGATGATCACGGTATCCCCCTCCTCGACCACCCCCCCTTCCAGCGCCGCCTGCTTCATCATCGACAGGGCATCCTCGGTGGCCTCCGGCTGGCTGATCATGATGCTGTAGATCCCCCGGTAGAGCGCAAGCTGGCGGCAGAGGGTCTCCTCCTGCGCCATCGCAATGATCGACACGCCGGGCCGCTGGCGCGACATCACCCTGGCGGTGTTGCCAGTATAGGTAAGGCAGAGGATCGCCCGGGCGTTGACCTGCACCGACAGGACACAGGCCGCCGTGGCGACCGCGAACTCCGCCTGCTCGACGGCATTCGCCATCCCGACCGGCCCCCGGATCGCCGGGTTGAAGCTGACGCCGCTTTCGCTGGAGCGGATGATATCGTTCATCACCATCACCGCCTCCACCGGATAGGCCCCCACCGAGGTCTCGGCCGAGAGCATCACCATGTCGGTGCCGTCGAAGACGGCGTTGGCGACGTCGGAGGATTCGGCCCGGGTCGGACGAGGGTTATGGATCATCGACTCGAGCATCTGCGTGGCGGTGATCACCGGCTTCCCCGCCTCGTTGCACTTCTTGATGATCTTCTTCTGCAGCAGCGGCACCTCATGGCTCGGCAGCTCGACCCCCAGATCGCCGCGCGCGATCATGATCGCGTCGGTGGCGCTGATGATAGCGTCGAGCTCGCGGATCGCCTCGATCTTCTCGATCTTGGCGATCACCGGGGTGGTCTTCCCCCGCTGCGCGATCAGCCTCTTCAGATCGATGATATCCTTTGCCGAACGGACGAACGACAGCGCCACGAAATCGACGCCGAGCTCCAGCCCGTAGAACAGATCGCGGCGATCCTTCGGCGTCAGCGCGGGCTCGCTGACCGCCACCCCCGGCAGGTTCACCCCCTTGTGCTCCTTCAGCAGCCCGCCGTTGATGACCGCGCACTTGATGTTCTTGCCGCTTTTGGACTCCACGCGCAACGTCAGCAGGCCGTCGTCGAGGAAGATCATATCCCCCGGCTGCACGTCGTCGGCGAGCTTCTTGTAGGCCACCGGTATCCGCTCGTCCCCCTCGGCCACCTGATCGGTGGTGAGGATCACCTTCGACGCCGGACGGAGAAGGATCGGTCCGCCGGGAAGCGCGCCGATACGGATCTTCGGCCCCTGCAGATCCTGGATGATCGGGATATGTCGGTTCAGCTCCGCCGCCGCCGCGCGCGTCATCTCATAGAGCTTTTTATGCGTCTCGTGGCGCGAGTGGGAGAAGTTCAGTCGGATGGCATCGGCGCCGGCGATAATCATCTGCTTGATCCGTTCCTGTGTCGCGGTGGCAGGGCCGAGCGTACAGAGGATTTTGGTATGCTGCAGTGATGGGGGAAAGAACGTTGGCTGCTCAGAGGGGACTTGTTGTTCCATAGAAGGCAAATATAGAGACGCGCCTGTCGAAACCGACCCGCGCGCATATCATTATCGTCATTATCCTTTCTTCAAGCGCCGGGGACCTGGCGCCGCCCGTACGTCCGGCCGGAACGCCACAGCCTCCCCGGCTCGACGAACCATCCCGGCGCAACTCCCGCGCCACCGCGCCGCGCGCGTCAACGCCGCGCAGACCGGGGCCCCCTCCCGGCAGGGGCCGAATATAATCAATAGTCGAGCGCCCCCGTATCTCCATATACGAAGAAGGCCGGGGGATGCCCGGCCTTCTCTCGACGATCGTATCACATGCTCAATCGAGCGATCAATCGCAGGTCTTCGCAACGCGCACGGCGATGCGGCGGTTCTGCTTGCGGATCTGCTCGAGCTGCGCCGGGTCCATCTTCTTGGCCTCGGCCGACTTCGGATCGGGCTCGGTGACCGCATTGCGGCGGCTTCCGTAACCGATCGTCAGCTCGATCTTGTTCGGGCTGATCCCGCGCTCGATCAGCCAGTTCTTGACCTTGGTGGCGCGCATATCGCTCAGCTCCTGATTGCGCTTCTCGTTCCCCTCGCGCGATGCATGCCCCTCGATGATCACGGCGATCCCCGGGCACTGGTTCACGTAGGCGAGCAGCTTGCTCAGGTTCTCGTCGGTCTCCGGACGGCTGAAGTCGAACTCGTCGGTGTTGACCACGAAGAAGATATCCGGGAAGTTCGTGATCGTGCCGACCTTCGGCGGAGCCGGGCATCCGGCACGCTCCGGCACACCGACGATCAGCGGGCATCGGTCGTCGCCGTCTATCACCTTATCGCCGTCGGTGTCGGGGTTCAGCGGGTTGGTCTTCACGCGGTTGACCTCCTCGCCGTCGCTCAGCTTGTCGTTGTCGGTATCCTGCTTCAGCGGATCGGTCTTGTAGGTGTTGACCTCGGCGCCGTCGTTGAGCCCGTCACCATCGGTGTCGGCCGCCTTCGGGTTGGTCTTGTGCGTGTTGACCTCGGCGCCGTCGTTGAGGTTATCGCCATCGGTATCGGCCGACAGCGGGTTGGTGGCGTGGACGGTGATCTCCTGTCCATCCTTCAGCCCGTCGCCATCGGTATCGTCCTTGGTCGGATCGGTGTTGTGCCGGTTCACCTCATCGCCGTCGGTCAGGCCGTCGCCGTCGGTGTCGGGGTTCTTCGGATCGGTCTTCCGGGCGATCTCCTGACCATCCTGCAGCCCGTCGTTATCGGTATCCGGGTTGAGCGGATCGGTCGTATGGGTTCTGATCTCCTGGAAATCGGTGAGCCCATCGCCATCGGTATCCTGCTTCAGCGGGTTGGTCCGGAAGGTGCGCACCTCGTCGAAGTCGGTGAGCCCGTCGCCATCGGTATCGGGGTTGCACGGATCGCTTCCCAGACGCTTCTCCTCGCTGTCGGTCAGGCCATCCTTGTCGCAGTCGAGCGACCCGAAGATATAGTAGCTCATGCCGAGGGTGAAGGTGCCGAACGCATCGTTCGAGGTCGTTCCGGAATCCTTGTAGTCATCCAGGTAATCGGTCGCCGTGATATGGAACTGTCCCTTGGCATTGAGCGTCAGGTCATCGGAGACATAGATCTCGACGCCCACGCCCATCGGGAACACCAGCACGGTCTTGTCATCCTTGTAGATGCCGCGCTGATTGTTCGGCAGCCCGACATTCTGAAGGTTTCTCGGCTCGAAGTTCATCATCCCGACGCCGCCGAAGATATAGGGAACCAGCGACTGGTGCGGGGTGATGTTGTAGGAGACGAGCGCCGAGTAGGTCTGCACGCGTATGGTGGCCTTCTCATCGCGCTGGATGTTGGTGCCGGGATAGAGGCGATCGGTCGGCAGCCCGAAATAATCGGGATGGTTGGCAAGGTTCTCCTCGCCCGTCTTGTAGCGGAGCTGGGAGAGGCCGAACTGCCCATGCAGCGAGATCCATGGGATGATATTCCAGCGGAGGAAGAGATCCCCTCCCTGCCAGAACTGATTATCGGTGAACGATCCCCAGTACTTGCTTAAGCCATAGTGTGCACCGAATGCTACGCGCCCAGCCTCGGACTGGGCGCGAGCCGTAGAAAACGCTCCGAATACCGCGAGCAGCACAAGCGTAGCGCTCAGCGCGTACATACGTAGTCGTTGTTTCATAAAGTGCCCCTGAAAAGTGATAGTAGAACCCGTGAATCTTATGTGGAAAGCGCAGCGGTCTCATGCTGTGCCGAAGGCTTCGCCAGCATCAATAATCATGCCGTGAGAGGGGAGGAGCAGCGTGCGATCGATGACCACGCAATGTTATCACAACGATGGGGACCCTCAAAGATGTATCGTGTGTGAAAACATAACGGATACGAAAACAGACGCCGGGCGGTTTGAATGAAAGGGCCGAGATGGTGGACCGGGAACGGAGCCGGGGGGCGGAGATTGCTCTCCGCCCCCCGGCTCAGGCTTATTTGCAGGGATGTTCCACAAGCGTGGTGATCCGGCGGTTCTGCTTGCGGATCTGCTCCAGCAGCGATGCCGGCACCTTCCCCTCCTGCGGCTCCGGCACCCTCGGAAGGATGCTTCCGTAGCCGACGGCGCCGAGAATCTTGTTCGGCTCCACGCCGTTGTCGAGCAGCCACTGCCTGACGCGCTGCGCCCGCTTCAGCGAAAGCTCCTTGTTGCGCGCGGCGCTCCCTTCCGACGAGGTATGCCCCTCGATCGTCACCCCGAGCTCCTGGCACTGCTTCATATAGTTGAGGAGGTTCGTCAGGTTGCGCGCCGTCTCCGGACGCGACAGATCGAAGTCATCGCTGTTGACCCGGAAATAAATGCCGGAGAAATCGGTGCGGTCCCCCGCCATCGGGCTTTCCGGCAGCCCCTTGAGCGGGCCTGTCTGCCGCAGACGCTCCGAGTAATCCGATGGCGTCATCACCGTCGGGCAGCCGTTGTTGGCCGGATCGCCCGCCACGTTCGGACACTGGTCGGCCCCGTCGGGAACGCCGTCGCGGTCGGTATCGGTGCTGAGGGGATCGGTGAAGAGCCTGGTCACCTCGACGCCGTCGCCCAGCGTGTCGCCGTCGGTATCCACATCACGGGGGTCGCTCTTGTAGAGCCTGATCTCCTGCCCGTCGACGAGACCATCGGCATCGGTATCGGCGGCAAGTGGATTTGTGTTGTAGACGATCACCTCGGCGCCGTCGGTCAGACCGTCGTTGTCGGTATCACGGTTGTTCGCGCTGGTGTTGTAGGTGCGGATCTCGTCGTAATCGCTCAGGTTATCCCCATCGGTATCAGGGTTGAAGGGATCGGTCATATAGCGATTGCGCTCGTCGTTGTCGGAAAGACCATCACCATCGCTGTCGGGAGCCGGGGCCGGCTGGCGCTCCGGAGGAACCGAGTCGACCGCCGGACGCGCCGTATCGCCGATGGGGGGCGGTGGCTCGGCCTCGGACTCGGGACGATAGAGGTTCACCGTGAGGCCGAGCGCCAGCGTGGCGAAATAGTCGGGGGGTGTCTTGGTCACCCCCGGCCCGCTCACAAAACTGCTCTCGGCGTCAGCGAAGTCGATGTAATGGGCGTAGCCGTCCAGGTAATCGGTGAAGTTGATATGGAACAGCCCCTGCATGTAGATGCCGATCCGGTCGGAGAGATGATACTCCGCCCCGAGCCCGACCGGCACAACCACCCCGGTCCGATCGTACGACCCGGTCAGATTGGTGGGGAGCTCCTCCTCCTTGTCGTTGCGCACCTTGAAGTCGATCATTCCCAGGCCGAAGGTGGCATAGGGAACGAACGCGGAGCTCGGCGTGAAATGGGTCCGCGCCATCAGGTAGTAGCGATCGATCGTGATATGGTTCCGGTTGGTGATCGCGACGGTGCTGCCGGGATAGGTCGTGGCGGTGGTGGAGCCGAAGAAGAACGGAGCGTAGCGCTGCAGGTTGTAGTCGCTGATCCGGTAATCGACCTGGGTGAGCCCCACCGTGCCGACGAGCGAGAGGAATGGTGCGATATCGTACCGGATCACTCCCCCCAGATCGGTGCCGAAGGTGGGAGCCAGCGCCCCCTGATACTCGAAGCTGTTGAACTCGCCGATGTACATTCCGGTGCCGAGCTCGATGCCCACGCTCAGCGATCCTGGCACAACCTGGGCCCGTGCGGTCGCCCCGCAGCAGGCCAGTATCAGCGCGCACGCCGCCAGTCGAGGGGAAGCTTTCAAGGCTGCTCGCATAATCAGAGTAAAGATTGGAGTTCCATCCCGAGGCGGGATATGGGTGCGGTTGCGGCCCGTGCCGGACGGGCGGACCGATATCGAGTCATCCACGGGCGCGTGGCCCATTCATCGGACGCGAATATCGCAAATATTATAGAAGAGTCGCCATGGGAGGTTATGTTACAGCGGCGCATGGAATCATCCGGGCCGCCACGGCAACCGGACGACCTTCCCCCGCGCGGCGCTCACGGGCCCGGCGGCGGCGAGGACAGCCCAAGCTCGGCGGCGGCGATCTCCGCCACCTCCAGCGGCACGTCGGGGCTCATGCCATCCTCGATGAACCACGCGGCCGATAGCCCCGCCCACGCCAGGGCCCATCCCAGCAGCCGCTCGCGATCGAGCCCGGCGGCCTCCGCCACCACGCTCGCCTGCCGGGCCAGACGTCCCGGAGCGGCGGCGACCCGGCGATCGGGATTGCAGAAGATATTGGCGAAGTCGAAGCCACGCTCCCCGGCCAGCCCCTTCGGATCGACCGCCAGCCAGCCGCGATCGCCTGCGTCGAGGATGTTGCCGTGATGGATATCACCATGAAGGACCACCGCATCCCGGGGTGCTCCCAGAAGCGCGCGCGCCATCGCCGCGCACCGGCCCAGAGTCCCGCCATACCGGGCCGCCGCCGGCTCGAGCGCCGCAAACCAGCGCGACAGGGGGATAAGCTCGTGGGCCGGCCGCCCCCTGTGGTCGTGCAGCCTCCCCGCCACCGAACAGATGATCCGACATGCCTCCTCATCGCGACCATGGCGCGCCATCTCGATCAGCGATCGCTCCCCCATCGCCCGTTCCATCAGCAGCGCCTCCCCCTCGTGAGCCAGGACGCGCGCGGCCCCCTCTCCTGCCCACCAGACCATCAGCGCGCCCCCCCGCCGCTCCTCCGCCTCGACGGCGATCTTCAGCATCGCGGGGACTCCGCCACGCCGCACCGGAAGCAGACGACTGCTGCGGGTGATGATCGGCATGCCATCGGGGATAAGATTCCAGCGGTCGAGATAACGGTCGAACATGGCGTTCGGTTGTGGAAGGGAACGTGCGTGCTATCGCCCCGATGACGGGCCGGACGCCCGGCCATGCGGCGATATACGAACGCCCGGCTGCGGCATCGGATACGATCCCCCAACCGGGCGCATGAAGCTTGATTCCGGCGCGCCGCGCGGCGCCTGAGGCTACAGGTCGATGATATCCTCTTCGAGAGAGCTCGCGGCCTCGTCGAGCACAAGGCCATCGTCGCCGACATAGCTGCCGAGCATCGGCAGCTTTTCGCAGACCAGCCGCCAGATCGTCGCATGGACCTCGGCCTGGTTGTTGCTGCCATCGACCACATAGAATCGCCCGCCATCTTCCTGGGCAAGGGTCTTGTAGCCATTGATCACACGCTCGTAGAAGCGCACGCCGCTCTCCTCCATCCTGTCGCGCTCGGACGCGAGCCGGTCCTTGCAGCGCTCGAAGGCGAGCTCTGGGGTGATATCGATAAAGAACGTCATATCGGGGACAAGGTCGTGGGTGGCGATTCTATTGATATGCATGATATCTTCCAGAGGAAGCTGCCGTCCGTATCCCTGATAGGCGACGGTCGAATCGTAGAACCTGTCGCAGATCACCACCTTGTCGTCGGCCAGCGCCGGCAGTATCACCTCGCCGACGAGCTGCGCGCGGCTGGCCGCGAACAGCAGCAGCTCGGAGCGCTCGTTCATCTCGCTGAACTCCTTGCTCAGCAGAATCTCACGGATATGTTCCGACAACCGGGTGTTCCCCGGCTCCCGCAACTGCAGTACGTCTCGTCCGGAGTGCGCAAGCCGTTCGCCAAGCATCCGTGCCTGCGTCGACTTGCCACAGCAATCGATACCCTCGAATGTTATAAACATAGACGCTGCTCCAAATAACAGTGGGACAAAAATAGGAAGATGTGATAGCTTCCGTTCTCGTCGATACGGCGTGCGAACGGAAGGCAATTGCCAGCGGAGAGGAATGTGACCGGACGCCGGAGGGCAATCGCTGCCATCGGGCGACCAGCCAGATCGAAGTGATTCGGAGGTGCCATCGGCCAGAAAATAGAGTCCTCCGCGCCCAAAGTCAAACGCAAGATTTATTTACGATGAAATTGGCTCGAAAAGCTTCCCCCGGCCTGATTCTATTGATTCTTCTGCTGGGCATCGCCGCGATCAACGGATGCCGCTCGTCGAGGGAAAGCATGAGCGAGGAACGGGAAGAGCGCCGCGAGGAGCGCGAGGGGGAGGAGGAAGAGGAGGAGTTCGAGCGCCTCCCGCCGGCCCCGCCGATGCCGTGGGGATCGGGGCTCGACATCGAGCCGACGGAGGGCTCCTCCGATACGCTTCTGTTTCATATCGGCTCCCCCTTCTTTCTGCGGATGCGCGTCTCCGGCGATCGCGCCTGCGAGCCGTTCAACGGCCGCCCCTTCTACTTCGACGCCGGCGGATCGCAGCTCGGCTGGGGATTCGAGGAGGTGGCCGATACGCTTCTGTTTCCCCATGCGCCCGGCTCCTGCCAGCGGATCGTGATGCTCTCGTCGGAGAACTCCAACCGCGTTGCCGAGGGATACTATACCTTCAAGACGCTGATCTTCCTCGACGCGACCGACAGGCTCTATTCCGATACGCTGGTGATCCATGCGGTCCGCTCCCGCAGCGGCGCCGATACGATCTCCTATGGCAGGTTCCTTCAGGAACAGGCTGTCAAGAACAGCCCGACGCTGCACGACCCGGAGACGCTGCGCGCGCTCTTCGCCGAGCAGACGCCGAAAAGCGCCGAGTCGGAGATCTATCGCGCGGTGATACTCTATCGCGCCGGGGACAACGCCGGAGCCGACGCCGCGCTGCAGTCGTCGCGAGCGCTCGAAAGCCGTCGCGGACGCCCCGTCGGGGGAACGGCGGCCGAGGCGCGCACGAGGCTGACCGGGCAGATCCATCCCCAGCGCCGCTGACCGCTGTGCCGGCATCGCCCGGCGGGAGCTCCGTTCGCCGATGGTCGTGTCTCACGTTGATTGTCGAGTGCAGATACGCCGGGCAGACATTCCGGCACACTGAGACACGCTTCGCCGATCCTCACCGATTGAATACTTTTGCGGATGAGCTATCGTTACGAGTTCGTGGCGGATGTACACGAAGACCGGATCGAGCTTCCCGACGAGATCGCGGCGCGCCTGCGGATCAAGGGGATCGAACGGCTGCGGGTGGTGATCACCTCAGTGGCCGAGGATGAGCTGGAGCTTGCCGGGCGCGGGATCGACGCCGAAGTGATCGATCGCGTTGCAGCCGTCCAGATGTTCGATCGCGACGTCGCCACGGTGGTGCTTCGGGGCGAAGGTGCCGCCGCCGGCCTCCCCCTCGCCGACCGGCTCCGCGCCCTGCTTCCCCCGGTGATCTCCCCCTCCGATGAGGAGACCGTATGAAGGGAATCCTTGTGGAGACCGATCTGATCGTGGACTATCTTACCGCCGGACCGGGGGGCGCAACGCTCCTCCGCAGGCTGCTCGAGGTGGTCCCCTGCTACGGCACATTCATCCAGGCCGGGGAGATTTACAGCGCCGCGACCGGCGACGAGGAGCGCCGGATGGCCGAGCGCGCCCTGTTCGGACTGAAAATTCTTGGTGCCAGCGGGCGGTATGCTAAAACAATCGGCGAGGTTCTTTCGTCGCTAGCTTCTATGGGGAGTTATCGGACCGCAATTGTTGCCGCAATGGCATTGGAATCGCGTCTTCCGGTCGTTACCGATGCCTACCGGCCAGCGCTGGCGGGCATTCCGGGGGTGAAGCTGATCGCCGCCTCGGAGCTGCGGCGGGCCCCCGACCACGAGCGGCTCGGTGCCCTGCTCGCGCCACATCTGTAAAGCGATGGAACGTACCATAACTTTTCTCCGTGTGGTTCGTTGAAACAACTCATGGCACCCGGTGTCATGTCGGCTGAGTAACTCTTATCGACGAAGAATCCCGATCCCCTGCGCCCGATGACTTCTCCGGCGCATCGGATGGAGATATCTTCCAGTACAAGTATTTCGGAATCATTTGTTGAGGTGTTCCTGTGCGGATTACGAAACAGTATACAAACCGTGAAAGCCAGTCCCTCGATCGCTACCTCCAGGAGATCGGCAAAGTTGAGCTGCTGACCCCGGATATGGAGATCGACCTGGCAAAGCGCATCAAGAAGGGGGGCTTCGACGGCGACCGTGCACTCGAGCAGCTGACCAAGGCGAACCTTCGATTCGTGGTATCGGTTGCAAAGCAGTACCAGAATCAGGGCCTCTCCCTCGGCGATCTGATCAACGAGGGGAACCTCGGCCTGATCAAGGCGGCCAAGCGCTTCGACGAGACTCGCGGTTTCAAGTTCATCTCGTATGCTGTGTGGTGGATCCGTCAGTCGATCCTCCAGGCTCTGGCCGAGCAGTCTCGCATCGTCCGCCTGCCGCTGAACCGCGTCGGCGCGCTGAACAAGATCGGCAAGAAGTTCTCCGAGCTCGAGCAGCAGTACGAGCGCGAGCCGACCGCCGCCGAACTGGCCGAGCAGCTGGATATGACGATGTCGGAGGTGGCCGATACGATCAAGATCTCCGGACGTCACCTCTCGGTGGACGCGCCGTTCGCTCAGGGAGAGGATAACCGCCTGCTCGACGTGCTGACCAACGAGTCGCAGCCCGCTCCCGATATGGGGCTGATGTCGGAGTCGCTGAAGATCGAGGTGCGCCGCGCCCTCTCCACCCTCTCCGACCGTGAGGCCGAGGTGATCCGCCTCTATTTCGGGCTCGACCGCGAGCATTCGCTGACGCTCGAGGAGATCGGCGAGCGCTTCCAGCTGACCCGCGAGCGCGTGCGCCAGATCAAGGAGAAGGCGATCCGCCGCCTCCGCCATACCTCCCGCTCGAAGGCGCTGCGCGCCTACCTCGGCTGATACGGCACGCACAGATACAATCGAGCAATGCCCCGACGACGATCTCGCCGGGGCATTCCTTTTTCGGATCGCCGGGGTCGCAGACCCGGCCGCAGGCCCGGGGCCGGATGCAGATGCTACACATGGTGAGGGATGCGGCGCGGAGACGGGATATCAGCGGCATCCTCCCTATTTTCGCACCGATAGAGGGCATGGGTCCGGCAGACGATCGATAATCCCACAGGGGAGGTCTCTCCCACAGTGGCCGATCGAGCGGCGCCCGCGCCAGCGCATCCATTTCAACAGCGATTTCTTCTCGATGATACTCCCCGAACCCCGCGTCGGCCACATCCTCGACAACTTCCATGGACGCCGGATCGCCGTGATCGGCGACGTCATGCTCGACCGCTATTATCGCGGGACCGTCTCCCGTATCTCGCCGGAGGCTCCCGTGCCGATCGTCGAGATCGAGGAGGAGTCGGAATATCCCGGCGGCGCCGCCAACGTGGCCTATAATCTGGTGATGCTCGGCGCCTCGCCGCTGCTGCTCGGCATCGCCGGCGACGACAGCTCCGGGGCGCAGCTCCGCGCCCTGCTCCGCGCGCTCGGCATCGGCGACGAGGGGATACTCAACGATACCGACCGCCCCACCACCGTCAAGACGCGGGTGATCGCCGCCAGCCAGCATATCGTCAGAGTGGACCGGGAAAAGAAGATGGAGCTGAACCCCGCCGTGCTGCGGCGGATGATCGAGCGGCTGGAGGAGCATATCGGGGGACTCGACGCGCTGATCATCGAGGATTACAACAAAGGGGTCGTCACCCGCGAGATGATCCCCGACGTGGTGGCGCTGGCGCGCCGGCATGACGTGCCGGTGTATGTCGACCCGAAGTTCACCAACTTCTTCGAGTACCGCGGCGTCAGCGTCTTCAAGCCGAACCGCAAGGAGGCCGAGGACGCGCTGCAGCGGAAGCTGGGCGCGCGGGAGGAGCGCGAGGCAGGGGTGCGGGAGCTGCTGGAGCGGCTTGCGTGCGAGCATGTGATCCTGACGCTCGGCTCCGAGGGGATGATGCTGGCCCACCGCGACGAGGCGCCGGTCCTTATCCCGACGAAAGCGATCCAGGTGGCCGATGTCTCCGGCGCGGGGGATACGGTGATCGCGACGCTCGCCACCGCGCGCGCCGCGGGGGCATCGATGCAGGAGGCGGTGATCATCGCCAACCATGCGGCCGGGATCGTCTGCGAGCAGATCGGCACGGTGCCGATACGCCATCAGGAGCTGCTCGACACCCTTCTCGACGACTGCCGCAAGGGGGCCGAGCCGGAACGGGAGAAATGACCGGCCCCGGAGCTTCTTCCCCCCCGCATATCATTCAGGAGCCACGACCATGCAGAACGTTCTCTCGACCGATGATTTCATAGCCGGCTGCCGCGCGATTCATGAACGCGGCGGCCGGATCGTTTTTACCAACGGCTGTTTCGATATCCTCCATGCCGGCCATGTGGCCTATCTCGAGGCGGCCGCCGCGCTGGGGGATGCGCTGGTGGTGGGGGTCAACAGCGACCGATCGATCAGCGAGCTGAAGGGACCGGCGCGGCCGATCGTCCCCGAGGCCGACAGGGCCGCGATCATCGGAGCGCTCCGCTCGGTGGCGCTGGTAACGATCTTCGACCGGCAGACACCGTACGAGCTGATACAGGCGATCGTTCCGGACGTCCTGGTCAAGGGGGGTGACTACGACCCCGACGCACTGGACGGGCCACGATATATCGTTGGCTCAGATGTTGTGCGTAACAACAATGGAGAAGTACGTGTCATCAATCTGGTCGAGGGGCGTTCGACCACCAGTATCATCTCACGTGTACTGGCGGCCTATTCGACAGGGGAAGAGCGCTCGCGTCATTGAGGCGGATGATCGTGCACGGAATCATACTTTTCTGCTCCGTATCTTCATCCGGGCTTTTCGTTAAACTCCGACCAGCATTGGACATCCCTTGCGCATGATCCGTTCCATCAACAACATCGCTCGATTCACCGCGCGCATGCTCGTGCTTCTATGCGCGGGCATAGCATTTCTCGGCGTGCTCGTCGTGGTGCTGACCCAGGTGGAAGCAGTGCGCGCCTGGGGGCTGAAACAGGGCCTCGCGGCGCTCAACGGCACGCTGCTCGGACGCGTGGAGGTGGGCTCGATCTCGGGCAACCTGATCACCGGCCTCAACCTCCATGATGTCCATATCTACGCCGACAGCACCGAGATGGTGAAAGCCCCTCTTGTGGAGCTTCATTATCAGCTTCGCCCGTTCTTCCGGGACAAGCTGATCACCGCCGCGGTGGTGATCCACGATCCGGTGATCAACCTGATCCGGGGGAAGCAGGACAGTGTCTGGAATTTCGCGCGGCTGACCAAGCCGGCCCCTCTCACCCCCGATACATCGTCGAGCACCCCCTTCCCCTACACGATCGATGTGCAGTCGCTCGAGATCGTCAACGCGACGCTCGCGATGCATGATCTGACGGTGAAGGATGAGTTCGATACGGTGGCGCGCAGCGTCAATTATTCGTATATCGACGTTCAGGATTTCAATCTTTCGGCGCAGGCCAGGATCGAGCCGACCACGCAGTCGCTGGCGATCAAGAATCTCTATTTCAATCTTCCCCGTCCCGATATCCGCGTGGTGGATCTCTCCGGCAGCTTCACCGTCGATACCACCGGTGTCACGGTGGCGGGGCTGAGGATCGAGACCGACCGCACGCTGCTCGATCTGGACGCGCGGCTCGACTCGCTGAACATCTTCGCCGAGAATATGGCGGGCCCCGACGCCTGGCACAACTATCCGGTCACCCTGAAGCTCGATGCCGACAGGATCTCCTCGCTCGAACTGCGGCGGTTCCTTCCGGAGCTCGGGTTCCTCGACGGCACGCCGGCGATCGAGCTGGACGCCTCCGGGACCTACGGAAACATCCAGATCAACAATCTTCTGCTGGGGCTTACCTACTCGAAGGTGCAACTGGCCGGACGGCTTCGCAATCTCGACAAGCCCGACAGCCTGTTCATGGACGCGCACCTCAAGGATTCGCGCCTCACCTACGACGACGTCCCGCTCTATGTGCCGGGACTCGGCATCCCCGACCTTCGCTACCTCGGCATGGTCACGATCACATCGGCCGCGGTCTACGGGTATCCCGATAACTTCGCCGCCTATATCGACGCCGCAACGGCCGTCGGGCAGGCGCGTGGCGGAGCGCAACTGGATATGCGGGGGAAGGTGATGAAGTACGATGCCGACCTCGCCGTGGTGAATGTGAACGTGGCGCCGGTGCTGAACGACCCCACCTACCAGAGCGACTTCAACGGACGCATTGTGGCGAGCGGCGTCGGGATTCGTCCGGCCGATCTGAATACCAAGTTCCTGATCTCCTCGGAGTCATCGACGGTGATGGGACGGAGCTACCGGAAGCTGATCACCAACGGCTCGATCCACGACAATGGCTTCCTGATGATCGATACGCTGATCGGGGTCTGGGGAGCGCCGGGCACGGCCGACGATCGCGGCATCCTGGGAAGCGCCCCGGCATCGCTGGAGGCATTCCGCGCGCAGAACACCAACGCCATCGTCTCGCGCCGCTACGTTCCGAACGGCACCGAGCGCGCGCTGGCGGCCAGCAACCCGTCGATGGGCGTGGGAGGCTGGCTCGATATGCGCTCGGCCACGCCGAAGTACAATGTGCGCGCCCACGGCCATCGCTTCGCGCTGAACGATGTGCTGCCGGAACAGTCGACCACCCGGATGACGTTCGATGTGAACGCCAGCGGCAGCAGCTTCGATCCCGATGAGATGCAGGTAGTGGCGAGCGTCAATATGGTCGACGCCGAACTCCCCGGCAACAGGCCCTTCACCCCCTTCACCGCCGATGTGAAGCTGGTCCGCGAGGGGGCGACCGATCGGTCGCTGGAGCTGTATTCCGATCTGGTTGATCTCAGCCTGACCGGACGCTGGAATTTCAACACGATCGTCTCCGGCGTCGTCGAGGGGATCAACGGCATCGTCGATTACGTCGGGCGGAAGTCGAAGTACCAGGTGGAGGACCCGTTTGCCAGAAGCCAGCGTCCGAACGGCGAGATCGTCAACGCGACGTACAGCCTGAACATCAAGAATCTCGCCCCGCTGGAGATCTTCCTGCCGGGGACGCGGATCGCCGCCGAGGGGGATCTGCATGGCGATCTCAGCGGCACCTCGCAGCTGTTCACGATCACGTCCACCGGGACGATGCATCGCTTCGAGTACCAGCAGGATTCCCTCCTGTTCCGCCTGCTCGAAACGCAGTTGCAGATCGGCCTCTACAACATCGCCCCCGGACGCATCGATGATATCGCCACGGCCGATATCTCGGTCCGGAGCGATTCGCTGGCGGAGTTCAACGGCACGATCTTCAACGCTCCCCGGATCTCCGCCTCGCTCGAGGAGGGGCTGTTCCGGGTGCGCGGGGCCACCGCGGTCAACAACCAGATCTCGGCGGCGCTTGACGGATCGATCAACACGACCGACCCGGAGGGCTATCGCCTCAACCTCGACACGGTGATCGTGGCGCTGCCGAACGGCAACCAGTGGCGGAACGTCGGCGCCGTGCAGGCGCTCATCGGGGAGGAGGAGATCAGGGTCGACTCGCTCGCCATGCGGCGGAACAACGCCGAGACGGTGACGGTCACCGGAGCGGTGGCCGGCGATGAGCTCCGCAATGTCAGGATCGCCGTCGAGCGGGCATCGATCCGGGAGCTGGCCGGATTCGCAGCCGGAAGCGATCTCTACAACTCGCTGGCGAGCGCCGGCGGAGAGCTCCGCAAGCTGGAGGTCAACGTCGACGGCACATTCGACTCCCCGGTGATCACGGCGATGATAGCGGTCGACTCGCTCAGCTACGCAAACAATCCGATCGGCAACTTCCTGACCGAGATCGCCTATCGCGACAGGAATCTCACCGGCGCGGTCAAGATCGCCGATATCAGGCTTCCGATCGGCGACACATCGCGGCTGAACGCGAACGTGGCGATCAACTCGCTGCCGATCGATCTGGCGCTGGCCTCCCGCGAGGAGCGCTTCCTCTCCGGGCAGCCGGTGAATATCCAGGCCGTCACCGACAGCCTGCCGCTTGCCTTCGCCGGACCGTTCCTCTCGGGGGTTCAGGTGCGCGGAGGGACGGCGAACCTTCATTTCGGTATCACTGGAAACTTCCCCGATCTGGTCTATGACGGCGAGGGAAGCCTGCGAAGCGTGGCGGCGCTGATCGAGGGGAACAACATCCTCTACTACGCCAACGCGCGGTTCACCTTCAGGGAGCAGGTGCTGTCGATCGAGCAGATGGGGATCAGGAACGATCCGCGCGATCTGCGCGACGGCCGCGCCAGGGTGGCCGGCAAGATCGAGTTCGACGGATTCACCCCGACGAACATCGATCTGCGTGTCGAGACGCCGCAGCTGATGGTGCTGAGCGATGCGACGCAGGCGGTGAACGATCAGCTCTACGGCGATCTGATCATCGCCACCGGCAGCTCCCCGCTCCGTTTCTATGGCACGCTCGACCGGCCGCATCTCGATGGCGACGTCACCGTCATCAACGGCAACCTCAGGATGGAGGAGGTCGCCAGCCCCGAGAACACGACGGCGCCGGTCAACTACATCGATATGGCCGACTGGCTCCGCCGCCTCGACTCGGCCAATCCGTATGGCCCTCCCCTCCCCAATGATATCGAGCAGGAGCTGGCGGAGCTCGATACGACGCGACGCATCCTCGACACCGCGGCCAACCCCGGCTCGCTGCTGGCCGAGAACGTCCGCGTGCAGGAGCGGCTCCGCCAGAATCAGGATTTCACGGCACCGGCCGAGAAGTCGTTCACCGATATGCTGATGCTCAATCTGAACATCTTCGTCGCCGGACGGCTCTTCTTCACGCTCGACCGCAGCGCCATCGAGCAGCTCCGCGCCGAAATCGCGACCCCGGATCAGGGACTGAGGATACGCAAGGGAGAGGATGGCGAGATGCTGCTCGACGGCGTGCTGAGCATCTCGCAGGGATCGAAGTATATCTTCATCAAGACGTTCGATGCAACCGGACAGCTCGCGTTCGTCGGCCGCCTGGAGGATACGCAGATCGGCATCAACGGCGTCTACAACGGACGGCGGCTCCTCTCCGAGGATGAGTCGGTGCAGGAATATCAGGTGATGGTGGCGGTCAACGGAACGTTCAAGAAGCTCGACTTCCGGCTCGACTACACGGTCGACGGACAGCCTCCTCCCCGCCCCGACCAGGATACGCGCAACCGCAACGCCATCTCGCTGCTGCTGTTCGGGCGCACCAGCGACGAGCTCTCCGGCACACGGGTCGGCGCGCAGGTCGGCGACCTGGCAGTCTCCAGCATCGGCTCCAGCGCATCGTCGATCGCAAGCCGGCTGATCACCGATATCCTGGCCGGCGGCACCGAATTCATCCGCAGCGTGGATGTGGATCTCAGCGCAACGGGAAGAGCCGGCGGCGGCTTCGACAAGACGAAGGTCAACCTCGTCTCGCAGTTCGGACGGGTGATCGTCCGCTACGGCGGCCAGATTTCCAACCCCGCCGCCGACGGCACCGTCTCGATCGAGCTTCCGCTGTCGGTGATCCTCAACCTGAAGGAGCTGAACAACTTCGTGCTCGAGCTGGAGCGCGAGGCACGCTCGGCCGACGAGGCGCGCGCCGGACGCCCCGGAACGCAGGAGAGCGAGATCTATCGCGCCAGCGTTCAGTACCGGAAGCTCTGGTAAACGCCCCGAAGCATCCCATGGATACTGATGCGGTCCGTCGGCCAACCGGCCGGCGGACCGCGTGCGTTGAGGGGGAGTGGAAAATTTCCCCCATATTTGCCGGCCGTGATGGCGAGGGAGCCTCCGCTGCGGCTTCCTCCCTCCACCCCGCGCAAACGCTCCGTTCCCCCCGATCGGCCCCCGGGCCGGCCACAGGTCATCTCACTGACGCATTACTATGAGCCTCGCAATCTCTACCGTCCGCACCGCCGCCGACCTACGGAAGTTCATCACCATGGTCTGGCCGATCTACAACGATGATCCCAACTGGGTTCCGCCGGTGATCATGGACAGGAAGAAGCTTCTCAACCGGCAGAAGAATCCCTTCTACCGCCACGCGGAGATGGAGCTGTTCCTCGCCACCGATAACGGGAAGGTCGTGGGGCGGATCGCCGCGATCACCAACCGGCTCCATAACGAGACCCATCACGACAACGTCGGGTTCTTCGGCTTCTTCGAGTCGGTCGACCGGTCCGATGTGGCGGCGGCGCTGTTGGGAGCGGCCGAGGGGTGGCTGGCCGAGCGTGGCATGACGGCGATGCGCGGCCCGATCAATCCATCGATGAACGACGAGGCGGGATTGCTGGTCGCGGGGTTCAACGATCCGCCGCAGATCCTGATGACCTACAACCCGCAATATTACAGTCGTTTAATGGAAGAGTTTGGATTACGGAAAGTTAAGGATATGTACGCCTACCGACTCACCGCCGGGGGGTTTCTGAACCCGAAGCTGGAGCGGGTGCAGAAGCTGGTGCGCGAACGGGAGAAACTGACCATACGGAGCGTAAATTTCAAGGAAAAGGCGGCTTTTGCCCGTGATGTAACAATACTGAAGGAGATGTACAACGCGGCCTGGACACCCAACTGGGGGTTCGTGAAGATGACAGACGAGGAGTTCGACTTCCTGGCGGCCGACCTGAAGCAGATCGCCGATCCCGACTTCGTGATCATCGCCGAGCGCAGGGGGGAGCCGGTCGGCTTCGCGATAGGGCTTCCCGATATCAATCAGGCACTGATATACAATCGTAGTGGCGGGATCATCGGTGCGATCCTGGCACTGCTCTTCAAGAAGAAGAAGATCAAGCGCGGAAGGATCATCGTACTCGGGGTTTTACCCCCATTTCAGCGCCTTGGGATCGACGCGGTGCTCTATCACGAGATCGGGACGCGGATGACGAGTGGGCACGGGTATACGGAAGGAGAAGCCTCCTGGATTCTGGAGGACAATCAGATGATGATCAGGGCAGCGGAGATGATGCACGGCGAGGCCTACAAAACCTACCGCGTGTATGAAAAATCGGTTAATAAGAATTAAGCCCCCCGCATGACCGCTCAGCCTATCTTTGTCCGCCCCTGAAGAAGAACCCAGGGGCAACCAAGACAAGTTGAACATCATCTGGAGGTTCGTTTGAAGTCGAATACACGTGCGATTCCCGTGCCAGCCCGAGGCCCTCGTAAGGCCCTCGTGATCATGCTGGCCGCGGGTATCCTGAGCGCGGCGGGCGTTGGCTCGTATGCTGGCTGGACGGCCAGAGCCGATGAGCGCCCCGCGACATTCGATGCCAACGATGGTACCGGAATCAATGTGGACTCCCTCTATACTGCCAAGGCGGAGGAGTCGAACCCGACCGATAGCTCGTTCGTGGCGGAGATCGCCCCGGAGAGGACCCTGGCAGGACGCGTAAGCTGGTATGGCCCCGGATTCAACGGCCGCCGCACCGCCAGCGGAGAGCGCTTCGATAAGAACGAGATGACCGCCGCCCACAAAACTCTCCCCTTCAACTCGCTGGTGCGCGTCGTCGACGTGGGGACCGGACGCGCGGTGCTCGTACGGATCAACGATCGCGGACCCTACTGCCGCGGCAGAATCATGGATCTCTCCGAGGGCTCGGCGCGTCGCTTGGGCATCACCGGACGCGGCAGCGCGACGGCCCGGATGGAGATCTTCACCCCGGAGAACGCCACCGCACGCGACGGCAAGATCGCGATGACGTTCGACCTGGATGGACGCGCCCTGGTTCCCCATGGCTATTCGGTGAAGGTGGCGGAGATCGCCGGCTTCGATGAGGCGATCGCGCTTCAGCATACGCTCCAGGGAGAGGGACACAGGAACGTCTACCTGACCCAGATCCGCAGCGGCAACGCTGTTTCCTACGAGATCTCGATCGGCCTGTTCAGCAGCAAGCGCCTCTGCGGCACCCTGCTGGCCGAGATCAACTCACAGTACAGCTCGGCCGAGATCGTCCGCTTCCAGCAGGGCGCTCGCACTGAGTTCACAACCATTGCCAAGGCAGACTCGGTCCCATCGACCGAGAGCTTCTAGCCGACGCATACAACCCCGGTCATCACAGGCCCCCATCCGATATTCTCCGGATGGGGGCTTTGCGTTTGTATATGCGGGCGTGCGGAATGAAACGGGGGGAATATCCACAGAAGCCCCGTCGTGCGCCGGTATGGGGTGTGGATCGAGGAGCCGTTCCTCTGCTCCCCCATCGGCAATTGATCATAGCCTTGTCATGGCAGTGGACGATCAACCTGATACGATGCTCACTGCCATGGGATCTATCTTCCCTCCGTTCCATCATGGACCACACTCGATGTCTCATCGCATGACGTCCGTTCGGTACGAATGCGACGCCGACGGAGAGGCGCAGCATCGCTCCGCCCCGGCATCGCCCTTCTATGAACCTGTCACCATCACCTCGCTCAGAGGGACATAGAGCAGGATCAAAACGACAAACGCCCCCACCCCGGGATTATCCGGAGCGGGGGCGCAAGCGATACGTTCGTATGATCGTTCTACGACCGGGCGTTACTTCCCGATGCCGATCCAGCCGCGGCTGATATAGTCGGTCGCGGTGATGCCGAGCATGATGATCAGCCAGAGGAACCCAGCCGAGGCCGCGACCCAGATCAACCGGTTGCTGTAGCGCACATGCATGAAGTACAGCACCACCATCAACCCTTTCAGGATGGCGATCGACATGGCGACGTAGATGTTGAAGGCGCCCAGATGAACGTGCGCCACCGCGACCGTCGCCACAAGAAGGACCATCAGCGCGGCGAAGACGCCGTAGTAGACCTTCAGCGGAAGGACGTGATTGTGTACGCTATGCTCTGTATGCTCTGCTGCCATTGCTGTCGGAATCTGGAGAGCGTGAAGTTTCTGTTTGTTGTTGACGGATCCTCGGAGCGCTTCCCGCTCAGCTTCTATCGACAAGATACAGAAGCGGGAAGAGGAAGATCCAGACGATATCCACGAAGTGCCAGTAGAGTCCCATCACCTCGACCGGGTTGTAGTAATCCGGCGAGAACCTTCCCTTGCGGGCCTTCGTGTAGAGCCATGTCATCAGTCCAAGGCCGATGATCATATGGAACGCGTGCAGACCGGTCATCGCGAAGTAGAGCGAGAAGAAGATCTGCGTGTTCTCGGTATGCGGCGCCGGCGCCGTATGTCCGCTCGCCCCGGCGGCCGGGGTATGCCCCGACGCGTCGTGGAACGCGTAGCTGGTACCCGGCACCAGATGATGGTTGATCTTGTCGGCGTACTCGAAGCCCTTGATCACAAGGAACACCGTGCCGAGCAACATCGTGACGATGATGAAGCCCTTGAGCGCCTTCTGGTTGCCGAGCTGCGCCGAACGGACGGCGAAGGCCATCGTCAGACTGCTCACCAGCAGCACGCAGGTGTTGATGAACCCGAGCGACTCGCTGAGCTGGCGGCTGGCGATATGGAACGAATCGGGATAGGTCGACCGGTAGATCACATAGGCCAGCATCAGCCCGCCGAAGAACATGATCTCGGTGATCAGAAACACCCACATGCCGAGCGTGCTCGATTCCTGCTGCTGCAGCGCGTCATCGAACTGATGCGCGACCAGTGAGTGCGAATGATGATCAGACATGAATTTCCTCCTGCTTCGGAATCGATGCTACAATCTCCTCGGTCTCCTCGGGCGAATACTCGTACGGCTCCTCGGTCACGATCGGCGTCTCATGGAAGTTCTCGGTCGGAGGAGGCGACGACGTCTGCCACTCCAGGCCGGTCGCGGCCCATGGGTTCGCCGGGGCGACCTTGCCGTAGCGCAGCGACCAGAGCAGGTAGACCAGCGGAATCAGGAACCCGATGCCGAGCACGGTGGCGCCGGCCGTCGACATGACGTTCAGCACCTGGAACTCCGGCGGATACATGTAGTAGCGGCGCGGCATTCCGAGATAGCCCAGAAGGAACTGCGGGAAGAACGTCAGGTTGAAGCCGATGAAGATCACCAGCGCCGAGAACCGTCCCCACCCTTCCGGATACATCCGGCCGGTCATCTTCGGCCACCAGAAGTGGATGCCGCCGATATACGCCATCACCGTGCCACCCACCATGATGTAGTGGAAGTGCGCCACGATGAAATATGTGTCGTGCAGATGGACGTCCATGCCGAGCGACGCCAGGAACAGGCCGGTGAGCCCGCCGATCGTGAACAGACCGATAAAGCCCATCGCGAAGAGCATCGGCGTGGCGTAGGAGATCGACCCCTTGAACATCGTCGTCGTCCAGTTGAACACCTTGATGGCCGATGGAATCGCCACCAGGAAGCTCAGGAACGAGAAGATCATGCCGGCGTAGACCGACTGTCCGGTGACGAACATATGATGTCCCCACACCAGGAAGCCGATGATGGCGATGCCGAGGCTGGCGAACGCCACGAACTTGTAGCCGAAGATGCGGCGACGCGAGAAGCAGGTGACGATCTCGCTGATCACTCCCATCGCCGGCAGCACCATGATGTAGACGGCCGGGTGGGAATAGAACCAGAACAGATGCTGGAACAGCAGCGGGTCACCGCCGAGCGCCGGATCGAAGATGCCGATATGCAGGCCGCGCTCGAGCGCCACCAGCAGAACCGTGACGGCGATCACCGGGGTGCCGAGCACCATGATGATGCTCGTCGCGTAGTTCGACCAGATGAACAGCGGCAGCTTGAACCAGGTCAGCCCCGGCGAGCGCATCTTGTGGATCGTGACGATGAAGTTCAGACCGGTGAGGATCGAGGAGAATCCGGTAATGAAGATTCCAACTCCCGTCAGGATCACATAGCCGTTCGAGAAGCTCGTGCTATAGGGCGTGTAGAACGTCCATCCCGTGTCGATGCCGCCGATCGTGATGGCTGCCAGCGTCAGGGCGCCACCGACCATATAGACATACCAGCTCAACAGGTTGAGCTTCGGGAATGCCATGTCGCGCGCGCCGATCATGATCGGCACAAGGAAGTTCCCCAGCACCGCCGGCACCGACGGGATCAGGAAGAAGAAGACCATCACGATCCCATGCATCGTAAAGAGCTTGTTGTAGCTCTCCGGGGAGACCACGTCGCCATGCGGCGTCAGCAGCTCGATACGGATCAGTCCGGCGAACACTCCTCCAAGGAGGAAGAACAGGGTGATCGTGATCAAATACAGGATCCCGATCCGCTTATGGTCGATCGTCAGCAGCCACGATTTGATGCCGTAGTTCGCGTTCAGATAGTTCTCGCGGAAGGCCTCACCGATCGCTTCGGTCGCCGTGGGTCGTTCAGCAGTAGTTGTATGTTCCATCACTTGCTCCGTCTTGACGTTTCATTGGCCTGACCGGCACCCGAGCTCTGCTGCTGGTTGGTCATCGTGCTTCCGCTCGCCTGCTGCTGCGGTACGCTCTGTCCCCCCGTCGGCTCCTGAACAGCGGCCGCTCCGCTGGCCGAGCCTCCGGTGGAAGGCGAGGCGCTCTGCGCTCCCCCGGTCGTTCCGGCGGCCTCCGTTGTTGCTCCCCCCATCGACTTGATGTAGGCGATCAACTGCATCACATCCTCTTCGCTGATCCGCCCCTGATAGGTCGGCATCACCGGCTCGTAACCCGCGACGACCTTGGCGCCGGAGAGGAGGATCGACTCGCGGATATAATCCGCGTCGGCGACCACCGTTCCCCCGGTCTTCAGCGAGACCGACTTGTTGAAGAGCCCCGCGAGATCCGGCGCACGGGTCACGTCGCCCGGAATATGGCAGGTATTGCACCCCTGCTGCTGGAAGATACGCTCGCCGGCCGACATCATCGTTCCCCCCGCGGCGCCACCGGCCCCCGGCCCGGCCGTGGTCCAGTTCTGCAGCCAGCGCTCGTAATCCCCCGGCTCCATCACGATCACCCGGCCGATCATGCCGGAGTGCTCGGTGCCGCAGTACTCGGCGCAGAACAGATGGTAGGTGCCCGCCTTGGTCCCCTCGAACCACATCTGCGTATAACGTCCCGGAAGGACGTCCTGCTTGACGCGGAACGCCGGGACGTAGAGGCTGTGGATCACATCCTCGGAGGTCATCGTCAGCTTGACGGCGCGTCCGACGGGGATATGAATCTCGTTGATCTCGCTCTGCCCGCCGATATGCTGGAACTTCCACATCCACTGCTTGCCGGTGGCATAGATATCCTCGGCATGCGCGGGGGGACGCTCGATCATGAAATAGAGCTTGGCTCCCCAGAAGAAGATCACCATACAGATCGCCAGCGGAACCGCGATCCAGATCGCCTCCAGCGATTTGCTCTCCGAGATGGGGTTGGAGCGATCAGCCTTCGAGCCGCGACGATATTTGACCGCAAAGAATGCGATCGCGAACGCAATCAGCAGCGAGAAGAAAGCGGTGATAGCTACCAGAAAGTAGTACAGCGCGTCGACGTGACCGGCGACTGTAGAGGCTTGTTCAGGAAATAAGGGGAAATCCCACATTGTTCTTTTCGATGTGAAGAGCGTTACGGGGCGTTGCGATGCATGACCATTCAGGCCATCCCGCCGCCGACCCTATCTTCTGATATCTATCTCTCAGTGAATACTTCCGTTTCTCATACCGACGCTCTGGGCGACCCCGCCGTCAAGGCCCACCATCTTTTTCCGCCGGTCGCGGCGGAGCATGATGAACACGAAGGAGCCGAGAGCCAGCAGCGTGATAATCCCGGCCACCTGCATCGTGTCGATGATCAGGCCGCCATACTTTCCGGTGACCGGATCGTAGTGATAGCAGAGCAGAAGGATCTGGTCGACCGCCGAGCCGATCTTGTTGTTCGATGCCTCCACCAGCCCCAGCCGCAGATCGTTCGAGGCGTACTCGACGCCGTAGAAATATCTGGCGAGCCGTCCCTTCGGCGTCAGCACCATGATCCCGCCGGCATGGGCGAACTGTTCGGTGTTCGGGTCGTAGACGTAGCGGAAGCCGGCCGCCTTGGTCAGCGCCTCGATCGAGGGCTGATCGCCGGTGAGGAAATGCCATCCCCCCTCGGTTCCCGGACGCTTGTACTGCTTCACGTAGGTCGCCTTCTTCTCGGCCGCGAGCTTTGGCGTCTCCTTCGGGTTGATGCTCACGATCACCACGTCGAACTCCTTGCCGACATCGAAGCTGATCGGACGGAGCGCCTTGACCGCCCCGTTGAGCACCTCGGTGCAGAGCATCGGGCACTCGTAGTAGGCGAACACCAGCATCACCGGCTTGCTGCCGAAATAGTCGCCGAACTTGACGGTCTTCCCCGTCTCATCCCGGAAGGGGATATCGAGCGGCACCTGGGCGTCGAGCTTCTGATCGATCCCCACCTCGTTGACCACCTTCGGCGTGGGGAGCGGCATCTTGTAGCCGGGGTCGCGATAGAGCTGCGCCCGGAGGCTTACCGTCATCCCGATCATCATCAGCGTGAGCGCCGCCAGGATCATCCCCGGGGCGCGCCCCGCCCGTCTTCCGCCCTTCTCATCATTGGTCATCATCATCATAGTCCTTATCAATCCAACGTGGCTCAGCACCATTATTTTCCGTGGGCCGCCGGCTCTCCCTTCTTCGCGACGCTGTCGGTCACGGTCCCCCCCGATGGGGTCGACTCGAGCGGCGCGGCGGGAGCCACCGGAGCGGCGGTATCGCGCCCTCCCACTCCCCTGGCAGTGCGATCGGCCATGATGTCGATCGCCCGGTCGATCGGGATCCGGGTATGTCCGTCGACGGTGCCCGATGCCTTCAGCGCCGAATCGGTCTCATGGCGCATCTGCTGCATATCCTTCGGCGGATGCGACTGCAGCCGCGGCTCCGGAGGAAGCGGGTTCGGGTCGGCCACCGGTGACGGCGGCTTGTCGTCGGCGACGGCGCTCGCCTCGTAGACTCTGAACAGGCCCCACATCGCCAGGCAGGTGGCGAGCACCACCAGCGCCAGCAGGCCGATGCTGATCAGGAGCGTACGGATATCCACATCGCTCCGCTCGTGCACATGTGCGTGCGGATCAATCGAAGACCCCATCGGCCGAGTCTCCGTTACGACCATTTTATCTTTGTCGTTAACCATGTTCGGCTGCTGCCTCCTGTACAAGAAACGGCGTGTTCAATGGGAGCATCGTCGTCTCCTTTTTCAGCTCTCGGATAAACAGATAGAGCCAGATGCCACCGACGCCGACCGGCGCAGCGATATCGAGCCAGCTGATATGGAATCCCTCGGGGGAGAACGCCGGTGCGATCAGCCAGTAGAGATCGACGAACCGCATCACGATCACCAGCATCGCCACACGTGCCAGCAGCTTCGGGTTGCGCTTGGTCTTGCGAAGCAGCAGCACCGCGAACGGAAGCACGAAGTGGAGGAAGACAAGGATGATCGGAAGGAACTGCCAGCCGCCGACGACGCGATGCATGTACCAGGTCACTTCCTCGGGAATGTTGCCCGACCAGATGATGATCAGCTGCGAGACCGAGATATAGGCCCAGAGCATCGTGAAGGCGAACAGCAGGTTCCCCAGATCATGCACATACACCTGCTTGATCCTGCTGCCGAAGTCGCTGCTGGCCTTCATCATCATCACCACCATGATGATCGAGAACGCGAAGGTCGAGAGCGCCTGGTTGACGATGAAGAGCATGCCGTAGACCGTCGAGTACCAGTGCGGCTCGAGCGACATCATCCAGTCGATCGACGCGAGGGTCGCCGTCAGGAAGTAGACGATCAGGCCGAAGGCGCTGAAGTTCTGGATCGGACGGGAGTCGTAGATCCCGCCGTTGGCCTCCTGGCGACGCATTTTGCGCATCAGGAACATCGAGTAGCCGACCCAGATCGCGAAATAGATGACCGCGCGCACCACGAAAAAGCTTCCGTTGAGATACTTCTCCTTGTGGGAGAGGATCGGGTCGGCGGCGACCACATGCTCATGCGACCATTCGAAGATGCTATGGATGCCGAACAGGATCGGGATGAACAGGATCGCCAGCCAGGGGAGCGTCCGCGCCGATGACTCGAGCACGCGCCGGATCGAGAAGCCCCAGGAGCCCCCGACCAGGTTATGTAGCATGAGGATGGCGAACGATCCCGCTCCAAGCCCCAGCCAGAAAAGATAGCCGAAGAGATAGGAGCGGAAGAACTGTTCGGACTCCATGAAGAACCCGACCACGCATAGAGCAAGACCCACCACCCCAACGATGAGCGAACGTTGCTGGATACGATCCAACCGGGGCCGTAATGATTCGGTGTGATTCATCAGCCTGAGTTACTGCTTGTTTTGTTCCTGGGGAGCCACATCCTGAGCTGTCGCGTTCTGGCTCAGCTGCAATGCGCGGATATAGGCGGTGATCGCCCACCGATCGTTCGAAGGGATACGGGCGGCGTAGCTGTACATCTTGCCGAACCCGTTCGTGATCACGTCGTAATAATGTCCGTCGGCGATCTGGCGAAGCCGCTCCTCATGAAACGATGGCGGCATCGGGAAGCCACGCGCCACGATCATCCCCTTGCCGTCGCCGAGGCGGCCATGGCAGGGAGAACAATAGATATCGTAGCGCTCGCGCCCCCGCATAAGAAGATTTTTCGTCGCCGGGAATGGGTTGCTTGTGTTGACGCCCTTCTCCCCCAGCGCCATTTTGGTCTGCATGTCGCGGTCGGTCACCATCTCGCCTGCCCGCGCCATCTCCGCTCCCCCTCCGCCGCCAAAGACGCTGTCGGGGGTCATCGAGTACTTGGCGTGCCCCACGGTCCCCGGAATAAAGGGGCGCGCGGCCTGGCTATCGGCGTAAAAGGTGCTCGACTGCAGCGGCGTTACCTTCGCCTGGTCGTACATCTCCAGACGGCAGCCTGCCGCCGTGGTCAGCCAGAGCACGGCCCCCATCATAAGGGGGATGCGGAGCGCGACGCCCCGCCCCTTCGACACGGGGATGCCCGTGGAGGAGGCTTCGGACTGCTGGCTTCGATCGCGCTTCAATCGGTACGTTGGTCTGTTCACGACCCTATCCCTTGTTTCTGCTGACTTGTAGAACCACCGGAGCTACGCGAGAATTTCACCCGCTCCGCGATACTTCCTTCAATTCCTTCCCCCGGCTCCATCCCCCTCACGCGAGAACACATCGTCTAGTGCTGCACCACCGAGATCGTATCGGCATGCAAGCCCTCCATGAACCGGTGCGTGTCGTCGGCGTTGAACTGCGGATCGGTCGCCTCGATGCAGAGGAAGAAGCGATCGTTCGAGGCAGCTCCGAAGCGCTTGACGTTGAACACCGCATGATACGGCATCGGCAGGCGGTTCAGCGCCAGCATTCCGAACACCGCGGTGAGCGATGCGAACAGCACCATGCACTCGAAGGTGATCGGGATGAACGAGGGCCAGCTGTGGAACGGCCGGCCGCCGACGTTCATCGGATAGTAGATCACCGACACATAGTACTGCAGGCCGTAGCCAAAGCAGGCCCCGACGATGCCGCCGATCATCACGAGCAGCGGAAGGTAGGGACCACGGTTCTCGATGATATCGTCGAGCGGCTCCACCGGGAAGGGGGAGTAGGCATCCATGCAACGATATCCCGCGTGGCGCGCCTGCGAGGCCGCCTCCACAAGCGCTTCCGGCGTGTGGAACTCGGCCATCAATCCGTAGATGGGAGGTTTGTTCTTCATAGCTCTCTCGCGTCCGGCACTCCTCGTGCCCGGCTCCATTCTACTTCAACTGGTTGACTACTCTCAATGTGTACCGTGCTCTTCCGCCCCCGGAGCCCATCGCTCTCGTCCCGGCAGCCGGGCTCTGCCCCGCTCGCGGGGGGGGAGTCACACCTTATCGATCATCGGGGCCGACCGCTCTAATGATGGCCGCCGTTGTTATGAACTTCCACCTCGTGCAGCAGCTCCCGCATCTCGAAGATGTTGATCACCGGCAGGAACCGGAGGAACAGGAACAGCAGCGTCAGGAACAGACCGATCGTTCCGGCGAACATCGCGAAGTCCCATACCGTCGGGTAGTACATCGCCCACGACGACGGAAGGAAGTCGCGATGAAGGCTTGTCGCGATGATCACGAAGCGCTCCAGCCACATGCCGATGTTGACGACGATCGACAGGATGAACAGGATGATCGTGTGCGAACGTACCTTCTTGAACCAGAGCAGCTGCGGGATGATGATGTTGCAGAGGATCAGCATCCAGTACGACCAGGCGTAGGGGCCGGTCATACGGTTGTGGATCATGAACTCCTCGAACGTGTTCGCGCTGTACCAGCCCATGAACACCTCCATCGCGTAGCCGTAGCCCACCATCAGCCCCATCGCCAGCATGACCTTCGCCATGTTGTTGAGATGCCGCAGCGTGATGAAATCCTTCAGACCATACACCGCGCGGACCGGGATCGCCAGGGTGAGCACCATCGCGAAGCCCGAATAGATAGCGCCGGCAACGAAGTACGGCGGGAAGATCGTCGCGTGCCAGCCCGGAATCTGCGAGACCGAGAAGTCGAACGACACGATCGTATGCACCGAGAGCACCAGCGGGGTCGACAGACCCGCCAGCAGCAGGTAGGCGATTTTGTAGCGGCGCCAGTGGTCGGCCGAGCCGCGCCATCCCAGCGCCAGCAGTCCGTAGATCGCCTTGCGGGCGCGGGTGGTCGAACGGTCGCGAAGCGTTGCAAGGTCAGGGATCAGTCCGACGAACCAGAACAGGAACGAGACCGTCGCATACGTCGACACCGCGAACACGTCCCACATCAGCGGCGAGCGGAACTGCGGCTCGAGCGCCATGGTGTTCGGATACGGGAACAGCCAGTAGGCAAGCCACGGACGCCCTGTATGAAGCACCGGGAACAGAAGGGCGCAGGCCACCGCGAAGAGCGTCATCGCCTCGGCGAAACGGTTGATCGAGGTGCGCCACTCCTGCTTCAGCAGCAGAAGGATCGCCGAGATGAGGGTTCCGGCGTGGCCGATACCGATCCACCAGACGAAGTTGATGATATCGAATGCCCAGCCGACCGGGACGTTATTACCCCAGATGCCGATACCGGTGGTCACCAGGTGGGTGATCGTCGTCAGCAGCACCATCAGCAGCACCAGCGCAATACCGAATCCGAGGAACCATCCCCTTCCCGGCTTGCGGGTGAGAACCACCTCACTGATCGTCTCGGTGATCGTGCCGAAGGAATGTCCCGGCGCAATGACCGGGACATTATCATGTACTGCTACTTCTTGTGCTTCAGGCGAGTTTATACGCTTGCTCATCAAGCAGCCTTCACGTTTTCAGGAATTTCAGGGTTTGGATTACGCAGCTGCGCCAGATACGACGTCCGTGGCTTCGTGCCGAGCTCGGCCAGCAGCACATAGCTCAGCGGCTGCGCCTTGAGCTTCGCCACCTGGCTGTTCGCGTCGTTGACATCGCCGAACACGATGGCGCCGGTCGGGCAGCTCTGCTGGCATGCCGTGATGATCTCGCCGTCGCGGATCGGCCGGTTCTCCTTCTTCGCATCGATGCGGGCATGGCTGATCCGCTGCACGCAGTAGGTGCACTTCTCCATCACGCCTCGGCTGCGCACCGTCACGTCGGGGTTGCGCATCATCTTCAGGCTCGGCGTCGTGTCGTCGTTGAACCGGAGGAAGTTGAAGCGCCGCACCTTGTACGGGCAGTTGTCGGAGCAGTACCGGGTGCCAACGCAACGGTTGTAGACCATGTCGTTGAGCCCCTCGTTGCTGTGCACCGTCGCCCCCACCGGGCAGACAGGCTCGCATGGCGCCTTCTCGCAGTGCATGCAGGGGAGCGGCTGGAAGTATGCCTGGGGATTGTCGAGGCTTCCGGCATAGTAACGGTCGATACGGATCCAGGTCATCTCGCGATTCTTGTAGACCTGCTCCTTCCCCACCACCGGGATGTTGTTCTCCGAGTAGCAGGCCACCACGCAGGCGTTGCAGCCGATGCAGGCGGTCAGATCGATCGTCATCCCCCATGCGTTCCCCTCGTACTTGTAGTCGGGGTAGAACGACTCCACCGGCTTCTTCTCGAGCGGCGGAATGGCGAAGTCAGGCTTCTTCTTGTACTCCTCGAGCGTGGCGACGCGCACCAGCTCGCGATCCTCCATGCTCTGATGCTCCTGCGTGGTCACCAGCAGATAGGTATCACCAGTCTTCTGGATCGTCGCGCCGAGGCCGAACCACGGGGCATCGGAGGTGCGGATCGCATAGGCATTGAAGCCGGTGCCGGTGCCAACGCGCCCGGTGCGCTCGCGGCCGTAGCCGAAGTAGAGCGTTCCGGCGCCATCGGCGTGACCCGGCATGATCCAGACCGGAATGCGGAGCGAGCGTCCCTTGTAGGAGATCTCGACGATATCACCGGTCGCCAGATCCATCCGCTCGGCGTAGGCCGGAGCGATCAGCAGCGCGTTGTCCCAGGTGAGCTTCGTCAGAGGCTTCGGCAGCTCCTGCAGCCAGCCGTTATTGATATAGCGGCCATCCCAGATCGTCGGATCGGGACGGAAGATCAGGTCGATCGCATTGTTCGATGCCGGGGCGGCCGGAGCCGGAACGCCCGAGGCCCAGTCGGCGCGGAGCGAGACGGTGCGCGTCGCGGCCGCACTGTTGGCGATCACGCCGTCGAACAGTGCCTTCTGCCAGCCGGTCTCGAAGTTCCCCTGGATACGGGCTCCGCTCGCCGCCGGGGCCGAAGCCGGGACGACGGGGGCGCTTCCGTTCGGGGTCGTGCCGCTCTGCGGGGCCGCGGCCGCCGTCGAGCTGGAGCTTGCGTTCCCCTTCCAGTATCCCTGCACCAGATCGTGCGTCGATGTTCCGCTCTGGCCGAGAAGCGCCGCCACGACCTCGTGGGCGCTCCGGCTTGTATACATCGGCGCGATCAGCGGCTGGATGATCGAGACGGTGCCGTCGTAGGCACGGGCATCGCTCCACGACTCCAGGAAATGGCTCTCGGGGATATGCCACTGCGACAGATATGCGGTCTCGTCGACGTACAGTCCGAGATGGATGCGGTTGCGGACTTTCTGATAGCGCTGGGCGAACGCCAGATCGGCCGGAGCGTTGAACACCGGGTTGCCGCCGAGCACGATGAGCGTGTTGACCTGGCCGGCATCGATATCACGGGCAAGCTGCGCGATCGAGGCGTTGTGGTTGAGCGATGGGTTGGTCTCCACCGGATCGGTGTAGACCACCGTCGCGCCGACGTTGCCGAGCGCCTGGTTCATTGCATGGGCCAGCGCGTGAACAGCCGGCGGCTGCTGGTCGCCGGCGATGATGATGCCCCGTCCGCGGGCCCCCTGAAGCTCCTTGACCAGCGGGGCGATCCATGGATCGGTGGAAGCGGCTCCCCCGGCCGGTGCCGCGCCGAGCGCGCGCGCCAGCTCCCATGCGAACGATTCGACAGCCGCCGGACGAGCCGAGCGGCGATGATCCGCCGTGGCGCCGGTGATCGTCGGGGTCGTCTCGAGCACGTAGAGACGGTTCATCGTCCCCTTGCCCGAGGAGACGCGGCGCTGATCGATGAAGTGGCGGGCGTAGCGGACGCTGCCGGGCATCTCCATGAGGAAGTTCGCGTCGAGCGACACCACCACATCGGCCCGGTCGAAATTATAGATGGTATTGACATCCTCGCCGAAGGCAAGGCGGGCGCCATCACGCACATTATCGCGTCCCACCGGATCATACTGATGCCAGCGCGCATTCGGGTAGGCTGCCTGCAGCGCCTGCATCTGCGCGGCGAGCGTCGGCGAGGTGATCGTCTCGGTAAGGATATGGAGTCCGGTGCCGCCGTTCCCCTTCCAGGCGTTGATCTCGCCGGTGAGCATCGCGGCGAAGCTCTCCCAGTTGCTGATCTCACCCCGTCTGAGCACCGTCTGCGAGCGGTCGGGATCGTAGAGGCCGAGCACCGAGGCCTGTCCGATGGCATCGGCGGCGCCGAGGCTCGCCGGATGCTCCGGGTTCCCCTCGATCTTGGTCGGGCGGCCGAGATGGCTCTCGACCAGCATTCCCTGCGCGTATCCCATGCGGGGCATGGCCGTCGCGAAGAAGAGAGGGCGGCCGGGAACGAACTGCTCCGGCTGCTTGACGTACGGAACGATCTTCTCTTCCGGCTGGCGGGTACACGCGCCGATGCCGGCAAGCGCCAGCGAGGCCCCCATCAGCTTCAGGAAGCCGCGGCGGCTGACCGGGTCCTGCCATTCGGTGGAGCCTTCCGGGAACTCCCGGTCGACGAGCTCCTGGAACTGGCTTGTGCCGGCCAGATCCTCGAGGCTACGCCAGTACTCCTTTCCTCCATTGGCATCGGCCAGCTTCTGGCGGAGCGCCGTCAGGTCGAGCGATTCGCGATTGTTGCGAAGCGATGTCTCCGGATCGAGGATCGGGAGCGTGAACTCCACCGTATTCTCTTCGATCTCGATGCCATCCACCACCTTGACACGGATCGGAAGAGGCTGCTCGTCGGAGCCGGAGGTATACTGTTCAGTATCTCTACTCATTACCGGTGACAGATAGAACAATTAGTGAGTTGCTTGACATTGACGTGGTACTCCTTGACCAGCTTCGGTCCGAGCGTGCTCTGGCTCTCGGCCGGCACATAGCCCATCGTGAAGACCTGATCGCGGGGACGAATGAACTGCTCGGGGTTACGATGGCAGTTCAGGCACCACTCCATCTGCAGGGTGTTGGCCTGCCACATCAACGGCATCTTGTCGACGCGGCCATGGCAGCTTTCGCAGCCGATCCCCTTGGTCACATGGATGCTATGGTTGAAGTAGACGAAGTCGGGAAGGTCGTGAACGCGGTTCCACTTGATAGGCGTTCCGCTCCGATAGCTCTCGCGTACCGGCTCCAGCATCTGGGCATTGGTCCAGACCTGGGAGTGGCAGCTCATACAGGTTTCGGTTGGCGGGATGCCGGCGAAGGCGGTCTTCTCGACCGTCGTATGGCAATATCGGCAGTCAAGTCCAAGCCCGGCGACGTGATGCTCATGACTGAACGGCACCGGCTGTTCCCGCACCACCGTCGCCCGCGTCACGTATGGCGACCGATTGATTTCGGCGAGGATGAACAGCCCACCCGCGAGGAAGAAAAGGAGGCCGAATATGGTTACCCTCGAAAGGGTGTTGGTGCTAGGATGAAATATCTGAGCCATTAGTTTGAGCTAGTCTATATCATTGCACCGAGTGCACTTGGCGTTGTTCATGGCTGAACAGTCAAGCGCCCCTGGCCGGAGCATGGTGCGACGAAGCATATCGTGTCGCAAAGGAAAAGGGATGGAACTGGCTATGAAGATAGGTCATGCCGCCAGCGCCGTTACATCAAGCGCTACATGCAGGCGCCTAATTTAGCGACAATTGATGCCATCAGCTTCATACCGAATGTGACATCTTGTTGCCCCGTACAAAAAAGAAATATGTTCCGCAACTCTTCATTTCTCTGTACGAAGAGACGAATGATACCACAAACATTCGATGCTCGCAATCATTCCCTGACGCTTCCAAAAAACTTTTTAGCCGCGCGATTATAGGGAATTTTCCGACGCCCTGTATATTAATTGGATTGAGTCCAATTAACGATTGGCGCTCGCCATATAATTATCTCTCCGACGCAACCCCTTCCCACACCGGGCCTCACCGCAGGGAGCGCGGGGTACCGGGAGGGAAGTAATTTGAACTGAGTCCAATTAACGATTAGCGCTCGCCACTTCTTTTTCCGAATCATCTCCGGTTAGCGACCGGCGGAATCATCGGCGGATTTTTTTTCGGCGCCATTAATTTTCAGCGAATAAATTCATTCGCCATGCAGGGGATTATTCGTCATGCATCATGGCCTCGGACCCTGCATGAACCGTATTTTCCGGGATTGGAAGCGCGCCGAATTTACTCCCAATTAATTCGCTCCGGCATGACATCCGTCATTGTTTAAGGAGCCTCCGGAATTTTTTTACCCCTCGGTTTCGCCGCTCCGCATCCTCTGGTAATACCGGCTCCCCCGCTCGTACCCGCGCCGGAAACATTCCTCGCCGTAGCAGTCAGGGTTGTCGACGCGCAGCCTGTCGAGCGCCTGATCGTAGCCGCTCCCGCGAAGATCGCTGCGGAGCGCGCTCTCGAACCCACGGCGATACACCGGCTCGTCGCCGGAGAAGTCCCCCCCGGCGGCACGATAGTCATCCTGCTCGGCGTCGCGCAGACCGCTCCACCATGTCTCGCGCGCCGCATCGAGGCTCTCGGCGCCGGCATCGAGCAGCTCGACGCGCGCCGTCTCGGCCAGATCGGCCGGCACGATCGCTATCACCACCGACCGCCCCCGCCGCAGTGCCTCCTCGTAGATAAAGAGCTCGTCGATCGGCACCCCCTCGTCGAGCCGTCCCTCCATTCCATCCCCCAGCGCCGCTCCGGCCACCGCGCCGCCGGCTCCTGCCACCAGCGCCGCCGCCGCGAACCCTATCGCCGCGATCGGCCCGATGCCGGGAATCAGCAGGCTTGCCGCCGCCGCGCCGAGCGCCGCCCCCGATGCCCCCCCCACAACCGCCCCGAGAGCCGGTCCCATGCCGGGAGCCTCCCCCTCGACGACCGGCACCGCGCCAAGCTGGGCGCTCGGGTGCTCCGGGGTCAGAAAACTTATCCTGCCGTTCTCGACACCGATGGCGAGCAGACGGCCTATGCCGCGCACGGCATCGTCACGATCCCTGAAAACTCCGGCGACGCTTTTCATGATTCTCCTCGTTCAATCTCACGGTCAGCCCCTTAGCATTCAGTTACAGACCGCGAATATATCAAAGTTTGCAACACATGATCCTCCCTCATGCAACGAAGATATCAATGCCGGGTCAGGCGCCCCATCCCGCCGGGCGTTCAGCCGTAGCGGCGCCGTGGCTATGGAGCCATATCCGCGCTGACCATCTTCTATATGCGAAGGGCGGAAGGAGCATCGGCTCCCCCCGCCCGCATGATCATCGCGACCGATCGATCAGTCCTCGATCTCCTCCAGCTCGGCGCCGGCAACCAGCTTCGCCTCGATATCCTTCGGCACCTCTTCATAGTGGCTGAACGAGCGCGTATAGCTTCCCCGTCCCTGCGTCAGCCCGCGCAGCCGCGCCGCATAGCCATACAGCTCGGCCAGCGGTATCTGCGCATTGATCACCTGCGCCGTCCCCTTCGAGTCCATCCCGAGGATGCGCCCGCGCCGGCCGCTCAGATCGCTCATGATATCCCCCATCGACTCGACCGGCCCGGTCACCTCGATGTTCCAGATCGGCTCCATCAACTGCGGTCGGCAATCCTTGATCCCCTGCCGGAAGCACATCCGCGCGGCGGTCTTGAAGGCATTTTCATTGGAGTCCACCGCGTGCATCTTTCCATCGTAGAGGATCACCCGCACGTTGGTCATCGGATAGCCGGCGAAGGCGCCCCGCTCCAGCGTCTCGACGATCCCCTTCTTGACGGCCGGCACGAAGCGGGCGTCGATGGTGCCGCCGACGATCGAGTTGACGAAGTGGAACTTTCCCCCCCAGCTCAGATCCTCCAGCTCCTCCCCGCGCTTCTGGTACTGCCCCGGTATCGGGCGCCCCTCGTCCCACGGCTCGATATGGAAATGGACCTCGCCGAACTGACCGGAGCCGCCGGTCTGCTTCCGGTGCCGGTAGCTGGTGGAGGTGGCCCCCTTGATCGTCTCCCGATACGGAATGCGGGGTGGCTTCATCTCCACCTCGACGCCGTACTTCTGCTGGAGCCGCTTCATGATCACCTCCAGATGCAGCTCCCCCAGCCCGCTGACCACGGTCTGATGCGACTCGGGGTCGTGATAGACGTTGAAGGTCGGGTCCTCCTCGTGCATCATATGCAGCCCCTCGCTCACCTTCACCTCATCCCCCTTCCCCTTCAGCATCACCGCAGCGTCGGCGATCGGGGCGGGATACCAGATCGTGGGCATCGAGACGGGATGGTTCTTCGAGGAGAGCGTGTTGTTGGTGTGGGTGTTCTTGAGCTTCACCACCGCGCCGATATCGCCGTAGTTGAGCGTCGTGGTCTCCTTGCGGCTCTTCCCGTTCATCATGAACAGCTGGTTCAGGCGCTCGGTCTTGCCGTTGGCGACGTTCAGCAGCTCGGCGCCGGGGGAGACTTTTCCGGCATAGACGCGGAAGAACGACAGCTCCCCGACGTGCGGCTCGCTGACCGTCTTGAAGATGAACAGCGCGGTATCGCCGTTGTTCGGATCGATCGTCACCGGCTGGTCGCTTCCGGGAACCGATGCGATCGGCGCCGGGACATCGGCGGGGCTCGGGGAGTATCTGACGATGAAATCCATCAGCGGGGTGATCCCCACGTTCTTGGTGCTCGAGGCGGCGAACAGCGGGAAGATCCGGCGGCGGCCGACGGCGGCGCGAAGTCCACGGCTGATCTCCTCGTCGTTGAGCGTCCCGTTCTCGAAGTAGCTGTTCATCAGCCCCTCGTCCGATTCGGCGAGGGTCTCGATCAGCGTGTTGCGCAGATCGGCGCAGCGCTCGCGGAGATCGGCCGGAAGATCGGCACTGTCGGAGTGGGAGCCGCTCCCATCCTCGGCGAAGGTCATCGTCTTCATCGACAGGATATCGACCATCGCCACAAGGTTCTTGTTGGCGTAGACGGGGTATTCGAGCGGGACCACGTCGCGTGAGAAATGCTCGCGCAGATACTGCAGCGTCTCCTCGAAATGCGCCTGCTCGACGCCGACCTTCGTCAGCACGAACAGGACCGGCAGGCTCCCCTCGCGCGCGAACTCCCAGGCCGAGTCGGCACCGAAACCGACGCCGGTCGAGGCATCGACAGTCATCACCATCGTATCGGCAACGCGGACGGCCGATTTGGTCTCCCCGATGAAATCGGGATAGCCGGGGGTATCGAGGATATTGATCTTGTACCCGTTCCAGTCGACGTGAAGCACCGAAAGATTGATCGAGATGCCCCGATCGATCTCATCCTGGTGGTAATCGCTGACGGTCGTGCCATCAGGGACGCTTCCGAGCCGGCCGGTTTCCTTCGCGGCGAAGAGCATCGCCTCGGCGAGGGTGGTTTTTCCCGATCCGCCATGCCCTGCAAGGACAATGTTGCGGATCCTGTCGGTAGTGATCTCAGCAGCCACGCGTACCTCCGTATAAAGAAGTATTGATGATGTGCATGCAGTGATAGCCTCCCGCCTCCTCACGCAAGCCTCTGACGCGGGAGTTCGGAGGAGTATACGGAGCATCGCGACGGATTTCAAGAGGGACGCCTATAATTCGTCTACATCGTGCAGGACCCGTTTCCCATAACGGCGACGGCCCCTCTCGCATCGCGGAGGGGCCGTCAGGTTCGGATCGCATACCGATCGCGGCAGTGCCGCCGGGGATCAGTCGGCGACGATCTTCGAGGTCAGCTTCACCGAAGGATCGGCCTGCGCATCGGCCGAGCCGTAGACCACGATCGTATAGCTCTGGCCGGCGGTGATCTGCCCGGTCAGCGGGATCTCCAGGGCCGACGTGGCCGCATCGCTCGTCTTGACCACGATCAGCCGCTCGGTCGATACCGGCAGATCGGTATAGGCGCTGGCTCCCTTGTAGGAGATCTTGTCGGTGGTGAACGGCGAGCCGTTCAGGCTGTTGAGCTTCAGGTTGATATCGCCGGCGTTGTGCGAGGCGTGGATCACACGGACCGCCGCGCTGCTGGCCGACGGGGTGATCTTCTTGGTCGTGGCCTTGAACACGGCGCGATCGGTGAGCGTGCCGGTGAACAGCACCCATGTTGACGTGGTGCTGTCGAGCGTTACGCCGACGCTGCCGAGCGAGGAGCCGTCGAGCCCGCGCACGTCGACTGTCCGGTTGCCGTCACGGACGGTGCTGGTGCCGACGGTGCCGTAGCCGAGGGTGGCGAGCGTGTTCACATCCTGCTTGAAGACCACGTTGTTGGAGGTGCCGGGGTTGGCGTGCATCACCGTGACCTTCGAGCTTGTGGTCGGCTCCGGAGCCACCGGATCATCATCACCGCAGGCGCTCAGCCCGAAGCCGAACACCGCGAGGCCGGCAAGAAGAAGCGAGCGCCGAAGAAATGTTGAACGATTCATATCGAGTCCTTGTGAAATGTTGAGTATGATCTGACTGTATCACTATCGATGGGAGACTCCGGCGGGCCGGAGGTTCCGGAGGCCCGGATCGCCGGGGGGTCATAATTTGACCACCTTTTACTTGCCCTCTCCCTCCCGGAGCACTATTTTGACAGGTTGATGTTCGATGACAGCTTCTAATTCCCCAATGGGGAGCGCCAACATATGAATCAAGAGAACGACGGACGCCGGCCAGAGACACGGAAGCGGGGCAAAAGTAACACCCCACCCGAGGATACCAACAGAAACGGAAGTATCGAGCCCGGGGCCGATGATATTACCGTGCGCGGAGCGCGCGAGCACAATCTCAAGGAGATCGACGTGACGATCCCGCGGGATTCATTGACGGTGATCACCGGGCTCTCCGGCTCCGGCAAATCATCCCTCGCGTTCGATACCATCTATGCCGAGGGGCAGCGGCGCTATGTGGAGAGCCTCTCCCCCTACGCCCGGCAGTTCCTGGGGCTGATGGAGCGTCCCGACGTCGATCTGATCGAGGGGCTCTCCCCGGCGATCTCGATCGAACAGAAGACCGTCTCCAACAATCCCCGCTCGACCGTCGGGACGGTGACAGAGATCTACGACTTCCTCCGTCTCCTTTTCGCCCGCGCCGGCGTGCAGCACTGCGTCAACTGCGGCGAACCGGTAGTAAAGCAAACCATAGACCAGATCGTCGAGGCGATCACCGAGCGCTACGCCGGCCGCCGGATCGCGGCGCTGGCCCCGGTGGTGCGCCGCCGCAAGGGACACTATCAGGAGCTCTTCGAGAAGATTCTGCGCGATGGGTTTACCCGCGTCAGGATCGACGGAAGCTATCAGGAGATCATCCCCGGGATGAAGGTCGATCGCTACAAGGTGCACGACATCGAGGTGGTGGTCGACCGGCTGGAGATCAACGCCGAATCGCACTCCCGGCTTCATGGCTCGGTCGAGACGGCGCTGCGCTTCGGCGATGGCGCGCTGATCATCGCCGACTGGGACGGCAAGGAGCCCGACGCCCTCTTCTCGGAGAAGCTCGCCTGCCCGAGCTGCAATATCAGCTACGAGGAGCCGGAGCCGAACTCCTTCTCCTTCAACTCCCCCTACGGCGCCTGCCCGAAATGCGACGGACTCGGCGAATCGTACGAGTTCTCGCTCGATCTGATCGTCCCCGACAGGAACCTCTCGCTCAATCAGGAGGCGATCCGCCCGCTCGGCAAGCCACGCCGCAACTGGCAGTGGGCACAGGTGCTCGCGGTGGTGGAGCACTACGGCTTCACCGCCGATACGCCGGTACGCGAGTTCAGCAAGGAGGCATTCAACGCCCTGATGAACGGCGCCGGCAAGCAGAAGTTCGAGATCATCTACAAGTATCCGAACGGCAGGACGGTGACCTATAATCACCGCTTCGAGGGGATCATCAAGAACCTCGAGACATCCCTCACCGGCGCCAGCGCGGCCTCGACGCGGGAATGGGCCGAGGCGTTCATGACCTCCACCGTCTGCCCGGCCTGCGACGGCGGACGCCTGAAGCCCGAGAGCCTGGCGGTGCTGATCGACGGGGTCAATATCCAGGCGATCGTCGCCCAGCCTATCGCCGACGCCATCGACGCGCTGAACGCGCTCGGGATGACCGACCGCCAGTGGAGGATCGCGCACCTGATCGTCAAGGAGATCGTCGACAGGATGGGATTCCTGCTGGAGGTGGGGCTGCATTACCTGACGCTCAACCGCTCGGCCCGCACCCTCTCCGGCGGCGAGGCGCAGCGGATCAGGCTCGCCACCCAGATCGGATCGCAGCTCAGCGGCGTCCTCTATGTTCTCGATGAGCCGTCGATCGGACTCCATCAGCACGACAACGTCAAGCTGATCGGCTCGCTCAAGCGGCTCCGCGATCTGGGCAATACGGTGATCGTGGTGGAGCACGACCGGGAGATGATCGAGTCGGCGAACTATGTGATCGATATAGGCCCGGGGGCCGGCGAGCTTGGCGGCGAGATCGTCGGCGCGGCGCGGCCGGAGTTCTTCCTGACCGCGGCAGCCCCGCCGGCCGGCGGCAGAAAGAGCAAAAAGAGCGTCCCGGCACCCCTTCCCGCCACCGCTGGCGCCGGCGGGGTCGATACAGCGCGAAGCCTCACGTTCCAGTACCTGACCGGAGAGCGGGAGATCGAGCCGCCGGCAACGCGCCGGACCGGCAACGGCGCCGAGGTGGTGCTGCGCGGCGCGTACGGACACAACCTGAAGCATGTCGATCTGCACCTGCCGCTCGGCGTCTTCATCTGCATCACCGGGCTCTCCGGCTCGGGGAAGTCATCGCTGGTCAACCATACGCTCTACCCGATCCTCTCGCGACATTTCTTCCAGAGCCATACGCCGCCGCTGCCGTACGGCACCATCGAGGGGCTCGACAAGATCGATAAGGTGATCGATATCGACCAGTCGCCGATCGGCCGCACTCCGCGCTCGAACCCGGCCACCTATACGGGACTGTTCACCTATATCCGGGATCTGTTCACCCAGCTCCCGGAATCGAAGATCCGAGGCTACAGCGCCGGACGCTTCAGCTTCAACGTGCAGGGGGGACGCTGCGAGGAGTGCCAGGGGGATGGCCTGAAGAAGATCGAGATGAACTTCCTCCCCGACGTCTATGTCACCTGCGAGGTCTGCGACGGCCGGCGCTACAACCGCGAGACGCTCGAGGTGCATTACAAGGGGAAATCGATCGCCGAGGTGCTCGATATGACCGTGGCCGAGGCGCTCGCGTTCTTCGAGGATATCCCCCGCATCAACCGGAAGCTCAAGACCCTCAACGATGTCGGGCTCGGCTATATCCGGCTCGGACAGCAGGCCACCACCCTCTCCGGCGGCGAGGCGCAGCGCGTGAAGCTCGCCACCGAGCTGTCGAAGGTCGGCACCGGCAAGACGCTCTATCTGCTCGACGAGCCCACCACCGGACTCCACTTCGAGGATGTGCGGATGCTGCTGAAAGTCCTGCAGTCGCTTGTCGACAAGGGGAATTCAGTGGTGGTGATCGAGCATAACCTCGATGTGATCAAATCGGCCGATTGGATCGTCGACCTCGGCCCGGAGGGAGGGAAATATGGCGGGGAGATCGTCGCCGAGGGAACGCCCGAGGATGTGATGAACGTGGCGCGAAGCTACACCGGAACATATCTGAAGATCGAGCTGGAGCGGACCGCCCGGGCGATGGAGCGCCGCCCCGGATAGCGTCCAGCCCCCGCCGCCATATGCCATGACGATCGCCCGTTCGGAGCTACCGGACGGGCGATCGCGTATCGGGCCTTCACGAAACCGGGATCGCTTGCCTGCGCCTCTAGCCGAACATGTCGTCGCTGCCGAGCAGATCGCGCAGCATCGCCACAGGAAGATCCATCGAGAAGCTCACGCCGCAGTTCCAGGCGAACGGCCCCTCCCTTGTTCCGGTGATCCTCACCATATCTCCCAGACGCTCGACCTCGTAGCCGACCCTGGCGGTGAACGTCGCGTTGAGCCGCGCCGGCTCGGCCTTCGCCCAGACCCGAACCTCACCATTGTATGTGTGGACAGGCAGACCCTCCGCGTCGGCGGGCGCTCCGACAAGCTCCATTGTCATGACGATGCTCCGTGAATGTATGAATGCCGGCACCGGGCCGGCGTGAGAATACTGTTCCTCCCCCCGCCATCTCCGCCGGGGCGTCATCTCCGCCCCATGAGCCGGAGCTCATATCTCCATCCCCGGACGCTCGGCCTCGATACGTAGTCTGCTCACCCCGCCGATGATCCGGATATCGTAGCGATCGGTGGCAGTTCGGTAGCCGGAGGACTCCCACCGCATCTCCCCGCCGATCGCTCCGAAGTGCTGCTCGTCGAGCCTCAGATCGGCCGCGCCGCCGGTGATATCGAGCGAGACGCCAACCTCCTCCGGACGCCGGATCGTGAGGTCGCTGATGCCGCCGGAAAAGCGCAGCGGCGTGGCGCCGAACTGTCGCGGCAGCAGAAGCCGTATATCGGCGGCGCCTCCGGACAGCTCGATCTCGCTGATCGGCAGATCGCGCAGGTCGGCCCGCACATGGGCCATCCCCCCACGGATCTCGATATGCCAGGGGATCGTTCTGTTGAGCGCGATATCGGCGGGGAGCGGGCGCCGAAGCGAGATTCTCCGGGGGAACCTCGGGTACTCTATCGTCACCCTCCCATCTTCAACGGCGACGTCGGGGATGGGGCGCTCGAAATATGCCCCGAACAGCTCCGACTCCTCTCCCGCCCCGCGAATCGTGACGTCCGGAGCGATGCCGTGGGTGAACAGAAGATGTCCGCTGACGACCGAGCCAAGTGCCGCCGCGACGTTCTCCCGCCCCTCATACGCCGCCCGAAGCAGCGACCGCTGGATGCCCGCCGATACGATCATGATCAGACCCTCCGGTATGGGACTGCCGCAGTGCCGGCCGGAGAGCCCTCCGCCCCACGCGACAGAATGGTAATAAGCCGAAGTATCGCCCTGTTCGCGCGATGCTTCCCTGATGACGGGCCGATCCCCCTCCGCAACATGCTCTCTCTCCCTCGCTGTGCCCTGTCACCAACTTTTCGTACATTATCTCAATAGATGAATATCTCATCTGCTAAGATAATCGCAATATAAGTCAGCAGTTCCTCAGATGTCAAGCATTTCCCCGAAGCGAGCCCAGATGATGGAAGCTCTCGACATGGCCGGCCGCCAGTCGGGGGCGGTATCAGTGATGTTCCACCAGGCGATCGCCGAGCGGCAGGGGCTCAATGCCACCGATCACAAGTGCCTCGACTTCCTTCTGCGTCATGGCGCGGTCACCGCCGGAGGGCTCGCCGAGCTGACGGGACTGACCACCGGGGCGATCACCGGCATCGTCGACAGGCTCGAAAAGGCGGGGGTGGCACGCCGCGAGCGCGACCCCGGCGATCGGCGGCGGGTGATCATCCGGGTGGTGATGACCCCCGAGCGGGCGGAGGAATACGCACAGCTCTTTACGCCGTTTCTCGAGGCGCTGCACGCCATCTACGCCGATTACAGCGATACGGAACTGGCGTTGATCCTCGATTTCATGGAGAAAATCAACACCGTGGTCCATATGCAGACCCTGAAGATCCGCGACGAGGATGCCGGCTCCTCCCGAAACGATCCCGGTTGAGTGCGCCGCACGGCAGATAATTGGCCCAATCGGGGGCATTTTCGCAGCTTCCGGCACGCAATTGCCGTCGCAGAATGGTCGGGGAGGGAGAAAACAGCCGGGGAAAGGATTATGTTGCTCGGACCGCCCATGCGGTCGCCCATGCGGGCCGGACGAGGGACTTGATGGCATCATTTTTTTCCTTTTCCCGATGTTGGCTTCACCTACGCCAGCTTTTGTATATTGAACAACGTTTTTTGCTAAAAAAACCAACGTTACCGAAGATGCGGACGGGCAGGACGACCAAGTCCGGCGGCTCGCGCCTTCGATCTCACTCAATCACAGGAGGCTTCATCATGGACCGTTTCAATCAACTGAAGAGTCTGGTTGAAAGTTTTGAGAAGGACTTCGAGAAGTTTTACGTCAAGGACAACAAAGCGGCCGGCGTTCGCGTCCGCAAGCATATGCAGGAACTGCGCGCGCTCGCGCAGGAGATCCGTATGGACGTGCAATCGAGGAAGAAGGATGGGGACGACTCCTCGGAGGGGTAACCCATTCCGGCAGGCGGCGTTCGGCTAGTTCGCATCAACTCCGCTCGGGCGATTGAGCGCACCGTGATTCGATATCGCGATGCGACTTGATCGCCCGAACTTCTTTCCGCACCAGATTGACCGGGGGATCATGAAAACGCTTCGTTCAGGCGCGCTTCTCGCCTTTTTGCTTGTTTCGCTTATCGCGGGGGGCTGCTCCGACCGGGAGAAGCGACCGGATGATCCCCCGGCCCGGCGCGATACCGTGCACGTCTATAACGATACGCTCTTCCATCTGCCGGAGTTCAGCGACGGACGCCGGCTCGATACGACCCTGACGGCCGATCTCGACGGCGACGGACGCGATGAGCATATCGTGACGAGCATCGCTCCCGACAGTATCCTCCCCCCCGGCAGCAGGGCCGACCGGCTGCAGATATTCAGCTATGATCCAGCATCGCGGCGCCACGCCGAGGTCCTGATCGATTCGCTCGACTGGGCCTCCTCGATCGAGCTGCGCGATGTGACCGGCGACGGACTCCCCGAGCTGATCGTCCGCACCTACGCCGGCGGAAACGATCCGGTTGCATCCAATGGCCTGGCGATCTATTCGGGGGACGGCGGCTCCATCCGCGCTACATTCAAACGGGCCAGCGGCGATCCGGTGCTGGCGCGGATCGAGAATATGCAGGGGGAGGGGGTGATGGTCCATGAGGAGCTCTGGCCCGATTTCGCCGCTCATGTCGATGCCACCGAATATCTCTCGGAGATCCTGGCGTTCCGCGATGGCGGCTACGTCAGCGTCCGCAAGGAGCAGCGCAGGATTTTCGAGGGGGCTGCCGAGAAGTTCCTGAAAAACTATGGCGAGCTGCGCGGCAGATTCATCGCCGATACCGCAGCAGTGACGGGAGGAGGGGTCGCGGGAACCCCGGCGACGATCGATGGGGTCCATCCGCTCTTCAACCCGGCGGCGCTGGTGATGCTCAGCTTCGGTTACGGGGGCGATCTTCGCTCCCTCCGCTCCTTCTGGAGCTCCGAGCGCGACTATCTGCTGGCACGGCTCCCGGCGGCGCAGACGGCCGAGCTCGACGCGATCTACGCCAGGATGATCGCGATGTAGCGGCGGGCGATTCCATAGTATACTGCCTCGGATTGAGTGTCGCCTGCTGATACGCCGGGCCGGAATTGAACCCCGCCCCAGACAATTCCGGCACACCGGGACGGTACGCTGCTACAGAGTTTAATTGCATCTCCCTTGCGTACTCCCTATTATTAATGTCCGGCGTCGATCCCGACGCCAGGATTCGTGGATTCCCATTCAGTCGCTTATGGCGGAGACACAACGATCCCAGCCGCGTAGGCTTCGCGATCTGGCCGGGCCGGCGCCGGCGCCGAAGGAGCGCGCCAGAGGGAACAGCCGCCCGTTCTATCTGGCGCTGGGCCTTATTCTGGTGCCGCTGGTGGGGCTGCTCATCTATAGCCTGCTGGAGCATAATCTGGTCCGCCGCCCGATCGATGCGACGATCGAGCAGACCGATCTGTATGTGAAGGCCGGGGAGCATATCCAGGTAAATGTGGTGAATGCCTGCGGCGCCGATGGGATGGCGATGAAGTTCACCGAGTTCCTCCGCGCGCGCAAGTTCGATGTCCCCGAGTACAGCACGCTCAAAACCCGCGAGAGTTATTCCAGGGTGATCGATCGGGTCGGAGACCCCATTTCGGCGCAGAAGGTGGCCTACGCGCTGGGGATCGCCAAGGAGAGGATCGATACGGAGATCGACAGCTCGCTCTACCTCCGGGCCACGGTGATCATCGGCGATGATTTCCGTACGCTGCGACCGATGAAGTGAGGGGCCGACGGGTCGGGCCCCGCCAGAACAGAGAATCGTGACTACTGACGTTTATAACGATAATGGCTAAAGCAAGAAAACCGAATCATCCCAAAACACTCGCCCGGCGCTGCGCCGATCTGATGCTTTCGAAGAAGGCCAAGGATGTGGTGATGCTCGATATCCGGGGCGTTACCGATATGGCCGATTTCTTCGTCATCGGCTCGGCCGACAGCGATACCCAGCTCAAGGCGATCGCCGACGCGGTGCTCGACGGCCTGAACGAGCACGATATCAAGCCCTATCGCACCGAGGGGTGGCAGGGACAGCAGTGGATCATCCTCGATTTCGTCGAGGTGGTGGTCCATATCTTCTACCGCGAGGCGCGCGAGTTCTACAAGATCGAACGGCTCTGGTCCGACGCCAAGGTCGAACGGGTCGTCGACGAGCCATCCCCGGCGGCCGCCGAGTGATCCCGGGGCGATAGATGTCCGTGGGGGAGCGGGCCTACTCCCCCGTAGCCCCTCTTCCGCCACGTTATCCTCATGCAGCAGCTCAGAGAGCTTCTTCTCCCCCTCCTTCGCGATGCGCTGGACTCGATCGGCGCGCCGCCGGAGACGCCCGTCGTGCTCGATCTTCCACGGAAGAATCATCGCGGGGAGATCGCAACAGGGGTGGCGTTCCGTCTGGCCGGACCGCTGGGAAGCCCGCCCGAGCGGATCGCCGGACGGATCGTCGCGGCGATGCGGAAGGATGGCCGCCGTATCGAGCGGATCGAGGTCGCCGGCGGCGGCTTTATCAACATCACACTCACGCCACAGTTCTACCAGAGCCATCTCGCGGAGCTTCTTGCGCGCCCCGAAGGGTACGGCCGAAACAACGGCGGCGCCGGAGCGCCGGTCGCCGTCGATCATCTGGCGGGCGGCTCCGGCCGAGGCGATGCAGAATATCGCGGCCCCGTCATCGCCGATACGATAGCGCGGATGCTCCGCCGGGCCGGCCATACCGTCGCGATCCTCTCCGCCACCGGCGATGCCGGACTCAACGGGGATATTCTGAACAGGCTCGGCGTCGAGCCGGGCCGGCTTGGCTCCTGGGATGGCCGGGAGACCATCGGCGCGACGCTCGCGGAACTGAACGACCGGGGCGCGACGACCGGAGCCGCCGGCAACGCGCGCCTGATCGCCGATGATCATGGTGACGCCGCGTTTCCCCTGACCGATGCCGGCGAACCGACGATGCTTCTGCGGATGGCCGACCGTTATCATCAACTCCTCCTGCACGGCTCCGAAAAGATCGTGCTGGTGACCGACGAGCGTCATGCCGGGATCTCCCGCGCCATCGCGGCGGCATGTACCATCCTCGGCCACCCTCCCGACTCCATCCGTGGTGTTCTTTATACGGGACTTCCCTCCGGCATCGACCGGGAAGCCGCGCTCCGAGCGAGCCTCGATGCGAACGGACCCCAGGCGACCAGGCTTTTCATGCTGCGTGGCGACGCCCACGGAGAACTCCCCGGCGACGGGCGCTGGGCGCGGACGCTCCGCGATCCCCTCCATGCAATCCAGTACACCCACTTCACGGTCGGAACGATGCTCGATGCAGCCGGACGGCTGGTCGCCGAACGGGGCGCGGAGCCGATCGATCGCGCCGCATCGATCGCGCCGCTCGTGAGTCCCCCGGAGCGGGAGCTGATGCGGAAGCTGCTGATGCTGCCGTGGATCATCGAACGGGGCGCGCTCGATCTGCAGCCACGGATCATCATCGATTATCTGAACGACCTGGCCGGGGTCGCGCGCGTATTCTACCGGAGCTGCAGGATAATCGCCGAAGAGAGCGGGATACGCGACGCGCGGCTGCGGCTTCTCGGGGCGGCGCATATGGCCCTCGGGGAGGGACTGACCGCGCTGGGGATTCCCCCGACGCAGAGCATCTGACCCGGCCTCGGCTGTTAGATTTGGTACAATCGTCGGGGGGAAACTTGTCGCGACGTCCGAAACGGTGTATTTTGAGGCGCTTTACAATGCGCCCGTAGCTCAGTCGGATAGAGCAACAGCCTTCTAAGCTGTGGGCCGCTGGTTCGAGTCCAGCCGGGCGCGCCATTTTGCTCCTGAAGTTCATCATATCAGGGATGGGTAGGGCGAAAATCCACGCATAAACACCGCCGCGTCTACGCCAATCCTCCTCCTGTACGCTATGTTGCAGGCTTGGAACGAACGTCTGGTTCTGAATTCCCCCCCGAGAGCGGAGCCGAATCCGCACGAATCCACGCAACGGACGCTCGACCGGTTTCAAGGTAGCCCGCCTTCGCGGTCAATGTGAGACCGCGACTATGCGATCCATAGTAGTAACCGTTCTACGCCAGGCGAAATATTCCAGCGACCTTACTACGTAATTCTTCTTCCGGTGCAGATGATGAACGATAGCTGCCAACAGTCTGTTCTTCAGGTCCGGCTTCCAGACGGGGCGGCACTGCCTGTCATCGACGTAACGAACCCGGCGTTTCGGATTAACGATGCCGAATCAAACCTGTCTGAGTGGCGCACAGCGATCGCGGCGCCGATCAACAGTAATGCCCGCCAGCAGAATATCGCTCCCGATGTTACCGCTATCGAATCGATGCCCGACCTTCTGAAGCGTATGTTCAGCCGCTCGACGGGATATCTGGACGGATGGGCGACGTATCTGTTGAAAGCCGGCGTCGAAAATCTCCCCTCGATAGGGACCGAAATTGAGCGCCGATTGCTCTCCTCCCCAAACGCAATGTCGCTACGGGTCCGCCTGCAACAGCTATCTCATATAATGGCGGAGGCCCTGAAAAACGGATTGGACGCGCCGTCGTTACGCCTCATTACGATCGGCGGGGGTACGGCGATCGAAGCATTGAATGCGTTGATCCTTCTGAAGAAGAATAATGGTCAAGGCGCCCTGCCAGCGATCGAAATCGCACTCCTGGATATCGAAGATGAAGGGAGCGATTTTTCCGGAGCGGCACTTCGCGCTCTGCAGGCGCCAGACGGCTGCCTAGCTGGCGTATCCGCGAGCATCACATTTTATCCTTATTCGTGGATGGAGCCTGATTCTTTCAAAACCAGACTGCAAGGCTGGGCCGCCGAGGGAGGATTTATGCTTGCTTCTTCCGAGGGCGCGCTCTTCGAATACGGTTCGGATGAAGTCATCCTATCTAATCTCAGACTTCTACGGGAAGCGGGTTCGGTTCCCGTTGCCGGCAGCGTGATCCGCGATGATGCTGCGGGACAGGCAATGGTAGAGCGAAGTCCGTTCACGCTGTACGCACGGGGCATCGCTGGGATCGAGACGCTTGCGAATGCCACCGGCTATCGTGTCACCCGCGTGACCGAGGGGGTGGCAACCGACCAATTTCTTCTCGAAGCCGGCTGAGAAACACGTTCGCGTCATACCGTGGAGGCGATCACGCTACGCCGCGATGAGCCTGGTCAACGCCAGGCGAGATAGTCGAGGGGGTGCCTTGGATTGACTGTCAGGAATTAATGATCCGGACCGGAGTTGTACTCTGGTCCCGATGCGGACGGCACTCCAGCCAAACGCTCCGGCAACCTGAGGCTCTAATTGAAAAAGAGCGGATTTCCCTGAAAGTATTTATCGTCTTCCAGTTCTATTACATCAGAAGATGCATACGATATGCTCGTGGAGAGCAATAGAAAATCATTCTACTAAACTTATTAGATAGAGGAATATGGTAACCGCGGTCAGCCTGAGTCCGACGCATACATTCAGCAAACAGCCCCAGGATCATATCGTGCTGCTGGCCGGGCTCGGCGTGGAGGGAGACGCACATCTGGGGACGACGGTCAAGCACCGCTCCCGCGTTGCGCGCGATCCGAACCAGCCGAACCTGCGGCAGGTGCATCTTATCCACGCCGAGCTGATAGACGAGCTTGGGGCGGCGGGCTTCGCGGTGACGGCTGGAACGCTCGGCGAGAATATCACCACGCGAGGTGTGGATCTGCTGGGGCTGCCGACCGGCGCACGGTTGCATATCGGCGGGAAGGCCGTGGTGGAGATCACCGGCCTGCGCAACCCCTGCGTCCAGCTCGACAACTACCAGAAGGGGCTGACCGCCGCCGTACTCGACCGGGACGCGGAGGGAAATCTGATTCGGAAGGCGGGGGTGATGGGGATCGTGCTGGAAGGAGGCGAGGTGCGGGCGGGCGATACCATCCGCGTGGAGCTGCCGCCGCCACCGCATCGGGCGCTGGAGAAGGTGTAGCGAGGGCAATACACCAGTGATTCCTCCAATCCCCTCACAGACAAGCATTGTCTTCTTCGCTAGCCGAAACGATGGGCGGAAGTCTTTCTCGTTATGAAAATCGGAGGAGCACTTCCCGATCAGACGCCTTTATGGTTGCAGAAGCGATAGCTGAACTTCTGATCGATATATCGTTTATCAGCGCACGGACCGGTGGCGTTTGCCCGGCCGGAAGCAGTCCGTGAAATGCAGGCGGCATTCTAATACGCATCTTCATCAGAATGCGCTCCAATCGTATCGGATAATACGAAGGTGGTTAGTACCTGCCCGACAGCAACCGATTGCGCATCATCATGAATTGTCGCCTCCACTCTTCATAGCTCAGCATGGTCTGATCCGACCAGATATGGTTGATATCCCGGACCTGATCGTTGATGATCGGCAGCGCTCCGAATGATGTCCGTGAATCCAGTCGCACATGATAATAATCATATGCCGAATCGATGAGATGTCCATTATGGACAGCAAATACTACCGCCTCCTGACCGACGTTCATCGCAAACAAGCTATCGCGCCCGAATGCAAACTCGGGATCACGGCCTGTATAGCGATCAAAGGGCCCGGGAGAAATAGTTCGCGGATCGAAGTAGAGGTTATTGAGATAAACGAATTGAATGCAGGCCGGATATGAGGAGAGGGGTTGCGCCGAAACACTCCCTGCATTCTGAAGAGATTGCTGATCCTGCGAGCACGCTGCGAAGACATGCCCTTTCAGCGTATCGAGCACATCGGCCGTAACCTGATAGATATATTCGGCGTGCCGTGAAGAGGAATACGTCGGCATCGAGTCGACCGAGCGCACTTTGATCCGCAGGATATAACTCGATTCGCAAAGCGCAACCAGCGCATCTCTGCCTCCGGTTGAAGGCAGGGCTTCGGCTATCGTGTTGGATATCTGAGAAAAGATGGTCCGTATGCTGGCTGTATACCGTATCCCCGTCCTTACGTTTACTTCATCCATATACTGGATGAACCTGCCTGGATCATAATCCATCAGCCTGTAGATATGCTGTGCCATTACTCTCAGCACATCGTTCATTACGCGCTCATATCTCCAGCTGTTCAGTGTTGTTTCAGCAAAATCGGCATCGGCAAAGCGTGCAATCGACTCCATATACATATAGGAGGCGCGAATATCCGTTGGCATGGCATCATCCACGGGAGGAAGACTTCCGAGAACGGGATATCGCGTCTCGTACAGATAATGATCGTACCAGTACCTCGACCTCTGGAACATCTCTTTGTTGATATTCCGGCGACCGGATTCATTCTGCGCAACAAGTCCCTCGAGACCCAGTATCAGGAATACAAGGCTAATGGTTATTGTTATCCGCAGGGCTTTCTGGCAGCGCATAGAACAGGCACGTTGGATGATGAACTCCAGTAATGTATTGCCGTAAAAATACCGGCATCGCTCTCTATACGGGAGTACATCTTTGTGTACCCCATTGCACACCCTATGTGAAACGGAAAACCAATGACCAACCCCGCCCCACATCCCCCGTATGATGATGCACTCATGCTCAATCTGGCGCTCGCCCTTGCGCTCGAGTGGGGACCGGAGTGGCTGAATCCCATCCACGACAGGCTCCGCAAGGAGCACCCGGCGATGACGCCGGAGGCGGCGGATATCTGGGACCGCCGCTGCCGCGAGATCATGCGCTTCGCCTTCAGGCTCTGCCAGACGCCGGGAGAGCCCGCAGATCTGCAGGAGAAGATAGCCCGGCGCTATCCCCTTCTCGATGAGGGCAACCTGGCCCGGCTGGTCAGTCAGGGGATCTACTATGCACGGAAATAGTCCGGTGCTCTCCGCGCTCCGCTTGTTCCTGGATCAACCATCTCCCGGAGTGATATATTGGCCCGCCGGCACACCGGATCAGACCGATCGGTCTCGCCGGTCGTCCCCGCATCTCAACTGTAAACGCAATGCGTGATCATACAGGCAGACAGAGGGTTCCTTCCTGGCGTGGCTGGGCGCCCCTGGTGCTGCTGCCGGCCGCCGTCACGATCGCGGCCCCGGCGGACCTGCCGCGCTGGGCGTTCATGTGGCTCCTCGCGGTTGCCATCTTCATCGGCTGCAAATGGCTGACATGGCGGCGCGTTCCGGTGGCCGGCGCCCCATGGTGGCGGCATGCCGGATATCTGCTCGCATGGCCCGGACTCGATCCCGTCTCATTCCTTCGCTCCGATCCGCTCCCGGCCGCAGACCGTCCAACGCCCGGCGAGTGGCGTGGCGCAACGATCAAGCTTATCGCCGGGGCGCTGCTGATATGGGGCGTCGCGCGCCTGGTCCCGGCGGACGAGCCGCTGCTCTTCGGCTGGGTCGGCATGGTCGGGCTGATCCTGACGCTCCACTTCGGATCGTTCCATCTGCTGAGCTGCCTCTGGCGCTCGATCGGCGTGGAGGCGCGTCCGCTGATGAATCGTCCGCTGGCCTCGACGAGCGTGAGCGAGTTCTGGGGAAGACGCTGGAACACTGCATTTCGCGATCTGACGCATCGTTTCCTCTTTCGTCCGCTGACCTCCCTGCTCGGACCCCGCCGGGCGGTGGCGGCGGGGTTTATCTTCAGCGGAATCATTCACGATCTGGTGATATCATTTCCGGCGGGAGGAGGATACGGCTGGCCCACGCTCTTCTTCGCGATACAGGCCGGCGCGATGTTCGCCGAACGCTCACCCGCCGGAGCCCGGCTCGGCCTGGGACGCGGGACACGCGGCAGGATCTTCACGCTGCTGGTGCTGATCCTCCCCGCATACGGACTGTTCCATCCGCCGTTCGTCAGAACTATCATCGTACCATTTCTGGAGGCGCTCGGTGCCCGCTGAGCTCCACCGCATACATCACGAGGAGAGAGATATCCATGCGGCAGATGCTGCCATCGTTGATTTTCCTGGCGGGCATCGGACAGCTCGGGGTGCTGATCGCCTCGTCGCTGGTGCCGTCGCAACTGAACTGGAAGAGAGATCTGGCGGTCCTCCCGCGACTGCACCGCCAGATGTACTGGGTCTATGGCGGCTACGTGGTCCTCTCGATCATCGCGTTCAGCCTGCTGAGCATCTTCAACGCCGGGGAGCTTGCCGGCGGAAGCGGCCTTGCGCGCGGACTCTGCGCCTATATCACGGTCTTCTGGGGAGTACGCCTCGTGCTGCAGGTGATCTTCGATGTGGGAGAGCATCTCACCACATGGTGGCTCCGGCTCGGCTATCATGCGCTGACGCTCCTGTTCGTCGGCTTCACGATCATCTATGCGATTGCCGCGCTGCGGCTGCTCGACTGACAGGACGATGATCGAAGCCTATGCGTCCGGGATGATCGCGCAGCGCTCCGTTCGATAATTCTCTGGAAATATTTTCCGCCGATATGGAGATGCCTCGATGAAGATCGCGATGATGATGGCGCTGCCCGCCGGTCTGGGCACAGCGGGATGCGCCGGCAGCTCGCACTCCCCCGAACATCCGCCCACACAGCGGCCGCGCGGTCGCCAGCGGACATAAAAATCAACAGTATATTATCGATGTCGCCGTCCGGAACGATATTGCGCGATCATGATCATGATATCCGGATACGATGCAGCTCCGGTCCGCATAGTGGAAGCGCGGCGGTGCGGCGGCGATCCGGGATATCGCCGGGGCATTATCCATGACAATCAATCGAGAGAACAGCATGTGGACGTTTCGGCGAGCACTGGAGAAGGATGCGGCACAGCTCGGCGAGCTTGCACAGAAGATATTCTACGACACATTCGCCCGCTTCAATACATCCGACGATATGGCGATGTACTGCGCCGAGGCATTTACGCCGGCGGCGATGACCGATGCGATCCGGGAGCCGATGACCGAGATCATCGTCGCCGAGGAGAACGACCGGATGATAGCCTACGCGCAGCTTCATCGGGACGAGGCGCCCCCCGGGGTGAAAGGATCATCGCCGATCGAGGTGAAACGATTCTATGTCCTCGGGGAATGGCACGGAAGAGGCCTCGCCCAGGAAATGATGCGGGAGATCACCCGCCGGTCGATTGAACAGGGATCGGACGTTCTCTGGCTCGGCGTCTGGGAGCATAACCCGCGCGCCATCGGCTTCTACCGGAAGCTGGGATTCGAGGAGATCGGCGAGCAGCCGTTTCTGCTCGGCACCGACTGGCAGCGCGATCTGATCATGGCGATTCCGCTCGATCGGCCCCACTCCCCTTCCGCCACCTAACCCAATGTCATCCGCAAAGGAATACATCGTGGAACGATATATCGCGTTCCTCCGCGCCATCAACGTGGGGGGACATACAGTTAGGATGGAGCGGCTCCGTGAGCTCTTCGGCGAGCTCGGGCTCGGCGATGTGACGACGTTCATCGCGAGCGGCAATGTCATCTTCACATCGCCGGACGCGGCGCACACCCTGGAGCGGCGTATCGAGCCACATCTGCGCGGAGCGCTCGGCTACGACGTCGCAACCTTCATCCGTTCCGCATCGGAGCTGGCGGCGATCGCCGCGCATACTGCATTCCCGGCGGCGGAGCTGGCCCAGACGGGATCGTCGCTTTATATCTGTTTTCTCCACGAGGAGCCGACCGACGAAAAGAAACGGCGCGTCATGGCCCTTCGCACCGAGGTCGACGATCTGCATATTCACGAGCGCCAGATCTACTGGCTCCGCCGCAACGGACTCGGCGCGTCGGTGGTATCCGGCGCGCGCATCGAGAAAGCGCTCGGCATGCCGGCGACGATACGGAACGCGACCACGGTGGGAAAGCTGGCGGCACTCCATGCGGCCCGGTCGTAACACAGATGACACCGATGCCGGAAAAGGGGTAGTGTCTCAGTTTGATCGACGAGCGCTGAGAGGGCTGGGCCGGAGTTGAACTCCGGCCCAACATTCCGGCAAACTGAGACACTACTGGAAAAGGCCCGACGGAAGTAGTCCGGGAGAGATATCATTATCGATGGGTATGATATGCTCCCTGAACGATCACGTTAATTCAGATACTCATACCATGAATACGGAAGAATCGACGAACATGGAAGATGACGCTCTCGGGGAAGCTCTCCAGCGCGCGACCTCGGAGCCCGCGCATCGCCCTGCGTTCTATCACCTGCTGATGGAATCGACGGTGCTGGTGATAGGATCGGCGGAGGGGGCGACCGAGGGAAGAGCGGAGCTGCAGGCCGGATCGAAGATCACGCTGCAGAACTGGGAGAAGCCCGACGGCTCGCTGATCGTTCCCTTCTTCTCGTCGGTCGGCGCGCTTCAACGCGCCATCGAAGCCCAGCGGAGCTATATCGCGCTGCCGGTGCGGTCGCTCTTCGAGATCACCCGCGGAGCTACCCTGGTCCTGAATCCGAACTCCACCTGCTGGAAGGAGTTCCTCCCCGCCGAGATCGAGTCGCTGCTGTCGGAGGGGGCCGCGATGGTTCCGACGCAGACCGTGCTCGATCAGCCGACGCAGGTCCTGCTGGGGCAGCCGGAGAACTATCCGACGGCGATGGCCGACTCGCTGCGCATACTGTTCGCAAAACATCCGAATGTGGAGGCGGCCTATCTTGCGCTGATGCATGCCCCGTCGCTCCACGCGGAGCCGCATCTGGTGGTGGGCATCCAGGCCGACGGCGATATCGAGAGCGTCATGCGCGAGGCGGGGGCGGTTGCCGCCGACCGGTCGCCCGATGGAAGGCCGGTCGATCTGGTGGCAGTGACGCCGGGGGAGGAGGGCTTTGCCGAATATTTCATCGAACAGACGACACCATTTTATAAGCGCTGAGACGGGCTCCGTTGCGGCATCATCGGCCGATATATCTCCGCTCCCCGCATCGGGGGTCAGCGCTCCAGAGACCGACATCCATGCGTTTCTCCGATCTTATCCCAATCCTTCAGACAGCCATCGGCCCGGTGATCCTTATCTCCGGCGTCGGGCTGCTGCTGCTGTCGATGACCAACCGCTTCGGCCGGGTGATCGACCGGGGACGTCTGATCGCCGATAGAATCAGGGTCACCGACCAGAATGCGCGCGGCGGCATGCAGTCGCAACTGCAGATACTCTGGCGGCGGGCCCGGCTTCTCAGGCTCGCCATCACGCTGTCGATCGTCAGCCTGCTGCTGGCGGCGACGCTGATCATCGCGCTCTTCATCACGGCGCTCTTCCAGTCGGATCTCGGGTTGCCGGTGATCATCCTGTTCGTGGCCTGCATGAGCTCACTGATCGGATCGCTGGCGGTCTTCATCAAGGATATCAATCTCTCGCTCGCGGCGATGCATCTGGAGATCAACGCCGAGGAGGAGATCGGAGCATAAGGTGGCGGCGCGCATCCGGTACACTGGCGCGCCCGACGGGATTGCCCCGTCGGCTCGGCCACGCGGGCGCGGAGGGAATCTCCGCGCAACCTTCCGTACGATAGCCGTCGAGCGGCGCATGAGCCTCGCGGCCACGTCCCGAAGCTGGCGCTACTCCTCCGGCGCGGCGGCCGGGGCGCTCCCGGTAATCGCGATCAGGCGCCTCAGGATATCGTGGAGCGCGGCGATGTCATCGCGGCCGAGCGCAACCTCATAGCGACCGATCATTCTCTCCATGGCGCGATCGGCATCGCGCCGGAACCTCCTCCCCTTCGCCGTAAGCGTCACGATCACCGCCCGCCTGTCCTCCGGGTCGGCACGCGTCCCCACATACCCGAGCTCGTCCAGCTCCCTGACCAGCCTCCCCATCATCTGCCGCGTCACATCGGCCCGCTCGGCAAGCTCGTTGATCCGTGTCCCTTCGGCATCGATGTTCGCGAACAGCGGGAGATAGCCGGGCCGGAGATCGCCATACCCCAGCTCCCGCACCAGCTCCACCCCCTCTTCGGTCACCCCTCTCCATGCACGCAGCAGCAGGCGGCCGAGATGCTCCGGCGGAATCCCGCGCGCTTCATAGTCTGAACCTTCCATACACAATTAAGAAACTTAGTTGCCTAAATTGATAAGTGCCCCTATATTGCCGTCGTCCGTTCCATAATAAACCTATGCAGAGGAGGAAGCAATATGATCATCAGAGCAACGGATGCCCCGATCTTCACCGTTCCGGGATTTTCGATACGGGGACTGGCCTCGCCCGCGCGGGGATCGAAGGAGCTCAGCTCATGGCGGCTCGAGGCGGCGCCCGGGGCATCGAGTCCGGCGCATACACTGAGCAACGAGGAGATCTTCCATGTCCTGCGCGGCGCGCTGCGGCTTACACTGGATGACGTCGATACGATCCTCCACGCCGGTGATGCGGCCGCGGTCCATGCGGGGACGCGGCTTCGGGTATCGAATCCCTTCGATGCCGACGCCGAGGCCGTTGTCTGCGTTCCGGCCGGGATACAGGCGCATCTGCTCGACGGCACCGCGCTCGGCACCCCCGAGTGGGCGCGCTGACAACGTAACCAAATCGGATCGGCCTCCGGCCGGCTCTCCGATATCAGCCGGCGAGTAGTGTCTCGGTGTGCCAGCATGCTGGGCCGGAGTTCAACTCCGGCCCAGCGTATCACTGCTCGACCATCAACCTGGGATACTACCAGCCGGCGCGGAGTGCCCCTCCGCGCCGGCACCCGTACAATCACCCGCTACCCGCCATACCCCCTCTCCCCGATTCACAATCGGCATCACTCTTTTACTGTTCCGAACGCGACGGATATCATAGATTTGCGCCCCTTTCTCGTAAAAGGACCCGAACCGGCCAGAGAACGCCCTTCCTTCGCGAGGAACGCTCCCCGGCCCATCCACCCATCATCCGTTGTCAATAACGATATATACATGATACAGAACCCGGAACATAGCACAGGGAGAGCCGCTGAAGCGCCCCCGGCATCGATATGGAGCGCCATCGGCGAGGCTCTTCGCGGCTCGGAGCGCAACTACACCGATGGTCCTCTCGACAGGGCGATCCTGATCCTCTCGGTCCCAATGGTCCTCGAGATGGTGATGGAGAGCATCTTCGCGGTGGTCGATGTCTTCTTCGTCGCAAAGCTCGGCGCCGACGCAGTGGCGACTGTCGGCCTGACCGAATCGATGCTCACGCTGATCTATGCGATAGCGATCGGGCTGGGGATCGGCGCCACGGCGACGGTGGCGCGCCGGATCGGCGAGGGTGATCCCGACGGCGCGGCCCGCGCGGCCGTGCAGTCGCTGCTGCTGGGGACGATCTTCTCGCTGGTGATAGGGGTCGCCGGGGTGATCCTGGCGCCGCAGCTGCTGACGCTGATGGGGGGCTCCCCCAGCGTGATCGAGCATGGGACGACGTTCATGCAGGTGATGCTCGGGGGGAACCTGTCGATCCTTCTCCTCTTCCTTGTCAACGCCGTATTTCGTGGCGCCGGCGACGCGGCCATCGCCATGCGGGTGCTTGGGCTGGCGAACCTCATCAACATCATCCTGGGGCCCTGCCTGATCTTCGGCGTCGGGCCGTTCCCCGAGCTCGGCGTGACGGGGGCCGCCGTCGCCACGACGATCGGACGGACGGCCGGGGCGCTCTTCGCGATATCGCTGCTGTTCAGGCCCGGCGGCCGCGTGACGATCACCCGCGAGCATCTGCGGTTCGATCCCGAGCTGATGAAGCGGATCGCGCGGATCTCGGCATCGGGAGCGTTTCAGGTGTTCATCGGCATGGCGAGCTGGGTCGGCCTGACCAGGATCATCTCGACGTTCGGGAGCAGCGCGATCGCCGGGTATACCATCGGCCTGCGGATCATGCTCTTCGTGCTTCTCCCCTCCGCCGGCATGAGCAACGCCGCCGCGACGATGGTCGGCCAGTCGCTCGGCGCGGGCAAGCCCGACCGTGCCGAGAAGGCGGTATGGCGCGCGGGTCTGTATAACATGATCTTCCTCGGGACGATGGGGCTGACGTTCTTTCTGTTCGCCGGGCCTATCGTCGGGATCTTCACATCGGACCCCGCGGTGGCCTCGTACGCCATCGATGCGCTTCGGATCAACGCATGCGGCTTCCTCTTCTACGCCTACGGCATGGTCTTCACCCAGTCGTTCAACGGAGCCGGCGATACGCTGACCCCGACGATCATCAACCTCGGGGTCTTCTGGCTCTGGGAGATCCCGCTGGCGTATGTGCTGGGGGTGACCCTGGAGTTCGGACCGCACGGGGTGTTCATCGCGATGGCGGTGGCGTTCTCGACGCTCGCCGTCGTCAGCGGCATCGCTTTCCGGCGCGGACGCTGGAAGGTGCAGAAGGTGTGAGCCCGGAGGCTCGGCGCCGCCCCCGCAGCGCCGGGTATACTCTCACGCGCGGGTGCCGTGGGCGGCGGTACCATGCCGCCAACTCGATGAATTGCAGTATGTTCGCCGATCGCCCGAAGATGGGGCATACGGTTCGATCAACAGTATGGCAGACGATGACATTCAACGATATCGCACAACGACGGCTCGTGAGCCAGCGCATAGCCGGGGCACCGTTCGCGGAGCCCGCCGGGGCGGTCGCCTGGCTCGGGGCCGTTCAGGCACAGGATTACGCCAGCGCGAAGTTCGCGGTCGGACTCCGCTGTTCGGGCATGACCGATGCGGATCTGGAGCGGGCGATAGCCGAACGGACGATCGTCCGCACCTGGTCGCTGCGGGGGACGCTCCATCTTATCGCCGCCGCCGATATCCGCTGGCTGCTCGGGCTCGTGGGCCCCACCGTGCTCGCCCGCACCGCGACGAGGTATGAGAAGTCGGAGCTCGATGGCAGGAACTTCCTCCCGATCGACCGGGCGCTCGTCGAGACGCTGGAGGGAGAGAACGGGCTGACGCGGAAGGAGCTGTTCGCGGCGCTCGAGGAGCGGGGCATCGCCACCGGCGGGACTCGCGGAAATCAGATACTCTATCGCGCCGCGCTGAGCGGACGCATCTGCCTGGGCGAGTTGCGGGGAAAGCAGACCACCTATACGCTGCTGGAAGAATGGGTTCCGGGGGGCACGATGCTGGAGGGGGACGAGGCGCTGGCGGAGCTTGCCAGGCGTTACTTCATCAGCCACGGCCCGGCCACGCTGGGGGATTTCGCCTGGTGGTCGAGCCTCCTCCGTCCCGACGCCCGGGCCGCGCTTGCGATGGCGGCGGAATCGCTCCGCAGCGAGAATATCGGCGGGACCACATACTGGATGGACCGCGAGGCCCCGATCGATCCATCCCCTTCGCTTCATCTGCTCCCCGCCTTCGATGAATATCTGGTCAGCTACAGCGACCGGACCCCCGCGCTGGACAGGATATACTTTGGGAGAGTAGCGACGAACAATGGCATCTTCAACCCATCGATCGTGATCGGTGGGAGGGTCGTGGGAACATGGAAGCGGACGATAACGGCGAAGGCTGTGATCGTTACGGCAAACCCCTTCGAGCCGATGGGCAGGGGTGATCAGCATGCATTCGCCGAGGTGGCTGAGCGATTCGGCACGTTCCTCGGCATGCCGGTCGTGATGGAATGATATCACGCATTATCGATCTACGGCCGGATATCCGGCGGGAATGTGCTACGCCGGCTGATATGGTAGCGCACAGCGGATGGCACCTGGAACTATGATATCGCCACAGAAGCATGGAGCGGCCCGGCTCACGAAAAGGCCGGAGATGAGCCTGCTCGCGGCCACCGGGGTACGATCATCGAGGTCATCGCTCGCCACATGAATAGAACGCCGGCGACCACGGTATACACCGGAAGGCTCCGGCGATCACCCGCCGGAAGCCCTCCATCTCCCTCGCCTCGTTACCCCTTGCACCACGTGCATTGCTCACGGCCATCTTTCCCCGCTTTCCTGTTCTCGGGCTTTATCTGCTTGCCATACGGGCATGCATCATCGTCGTGATAGACCTTCGGCGTCTCGGGCGTGGCCGAATGGTATGGCAATACTTTCGCCATGAAAACTCCTCCGAATAAGGTTGAGCGAAATAAATGATACGATGATAATCGGCCGCACTGCGGCATCGATGGAACGAAGGGCATCAGCGCGCTCGATGATCGCTTTCCATATCGGGCGGTCGGCGCCGTACTATGGCCGATAGTTCGTCGTACGACATTTCGGACATGGCGGCAACGCATCGCCGGCATCATCGAGCCTTACGACGGTTCCGCAGTTGGTGCAGGTATAGCTTCCCCTGCCGGGCTTTTCTCCCGTGGTTGACATAGATAATTCTCCTTTGTTTTTGAATGGTGACGAAACGGATGGCAGTGTCTCAGTTTGCCAGAATGTTGGGCCGGAGTTCAACTCCGGCCCAGCGTATCAACACTCGACAATCACACTGAGACACTACCAAACGGACATGCAATCGTTTACGGCGACGGCAATATGATTCGATCGCTCGGAGGTGGATCTACATACGACATACATACGATCCGGTTCATACTCTCCCCATCGGATAGAGCCGGTCTCCCATGCGCGGCAAGGAGGATCGGCATCAGTTCCGGTTCATCGTATCGCCGGAGGAGGGCGCGGACCTGACCGACCTGACCGCGCACACTCGCGACCTGATGAAGCAGATCGAGGCTGACCTTGGCACGAAACTCGATTGGGTTGCGGTCAACCACTACAACATCGGCCATCCCCATGTGCATGTCATCGTCCGAGGCAAGGACGAGCTGGGCGAGAATCTTGTCATCAACGGCGACTATCTCGCCAACGGCATCCGCGAGCGGGCCAGCGAGCTAACGACGCTGGAGCTTGGTCCCGTGACCGAGATCGAGCAGAGCCGCAAGCTGTCGGCCGAAATCGACCAGGACCGTTTCACACGCATCGACAGGGCCATGACGGAGGAAGCCGACGAACGGTTCCTCGACCTTCGCCATGAGCCGGCCGGGCCGAGGCGGCAGTTCAATCGCACGCTGCGCCTTCGCCGCCTCGCCAAGCTGGAGAAGATGGGGCTGGCGACCGAGCACGCGTCGGGCGTTTGGGAATTGAGCGAGCGGATGGAGCCGAGGTTGCGCGAGCTGGGCGAGCGTGGCGATATTATCCGCAACATGCACGAGGCGCTAAAGGCCGATGGCTTGGAACGCGATCCCATGACCTTCCATATCCATGACGGGCCGCCGGAGGCGCCCGTCATCGGGCGCGTCGTCGATAAGTATCTGTCCAACAAGTTGGGCGAGAACCTGACCGTCGTGGTGGACAGCATCGACGGCCGGTCCCGTCACGTCGCCGGTATCGAGCCGGCCCGCGTCGAGGATGCAAGGCTCGACCTGGCTGAACCGGCGCTTGGTGTCGCCCGACGCATCCGACTTGGCGTCGGCCGGCATCGGCCAACAGGTGCGCGAGGCGATGGACCAGCGGTGCGAACATTATATCGACCAGGGAGACGCCAGCCGCAGCCGAGACGGCCGAACCTTCTACCGGCGCAATCTTCTCGCCACCCTGCGCGAGCGCGAGGTTACCAGCGTCGGCGTGGAGATCGCTGCGAGCAAGGCACTGCCGTTCCGTGCGGCCACGGACGGCGAAACCGTCAGCGGCAAGTTCACCGGGACCGTGCAGCTAACCAGCGATAAGTTTGCCGTGGTCGAGCAGAGCCACGAGTTCACCCCTGTCCCATGGCGGCCGGCCATCGACCGTCAACTCGGCCGCCAGGTCATGGGCGTGGTGCAGGGTGGTTCAGTATCGTGGCAGCTTGGGCGGGAGAGGGGAATGGGAATCTAGACCGGGATCGCGGCAGAACCCATTCTAGCGGTCACTGTTGAGGGCCTCGAGATAGGCGCAAAACATATCCGCCATAGCGTTGGAGTAATCTTTTATCTCCACCACTGTTCGAGGCGTTCCGGAAAAACTTTTTCCCCCTGCGCTCAACGTCGTGCAGATCAAATCACTCACAAGTGCGCGCGTCTCGTCTGTAGCGTTGGGTAGCGCTTCGCGCATGAACGTCCCCATTGCCCGGTCGCCCTCTGCCCGTGCATCCCGCGCTTCCGGTGCATCGCGATAGAGCGGAGCCGCATCGTTGAGCGCCGCACGAACGGTAGCCTCATCGCATTCTGATTGAATGAAGGTATAGACGAGGTGTCGTAGTCGTTCGAGCGTGGGCTTGCCGGTGTCGTCCAGGATCGCCTTCCACTGGTCAGTCGTCTGCCGCCATTCGTCGCTTTGCAGCCGGAACAGAATAGCCGCCTTATTCGGGAAATATTGGTAGAGCGACCCCACGCTAACACCCGCCTTCTCGGCCACCCGCGCGGTGGTGAACCGGGACGCGCCTTCCGTCGCCAAAACCTGAACAGCGGCCTCCAGAATCGCCGCAACCAGCTCGGCCGAACGGGCCTGTTTGGGCTGCTTTCGCGTGGAAATCCGGGGGGTTGGGCGATCTGTCATTTGAACTTTCATAAATGCGATTAGCAAACGCGATGAAACAGTCGTATTTTTTTCGACGCAAGACGAAGCAATACTTTCTCTGATTGGACCCCTTCTGTTGATGACTACCTTGAATAACGCACCACTTGCGCCGCTCTTGGAGCGCCTGTTCGCGCAAGCCGACGCGGCGACGAGTCCTGCAATGTACACGCTTTCCCGTAAAGAACGGGACCGGCTGATGCACAGCAAGACTGAATATCTTCACCTCTACGGGCTGATGAAAGATTTGTGGCTGCCGGTCTCGCGAGAAACAGGCGTGCTGCTCTACATGCTAGCACGTAGCATACGCGCAAAAAGCATTGTCGAGTTCGGCACCTCATTCGGCATTTCAACCCTGCATCTAGCCGCCGCACTCCGCGACAATGGCGGAGGGCGCATCATTACCAGCGAGTTCGAGCCGTCCAAGGTTGCGCGGGCACGCGAACATCTGGCCGAAGGCGGCTTGGCCGACCTGGCGGAGGTTCGCGAAGGCGACGCCCTGAAAACGTTGAGCGTCGATCTTCCCGAGACGATTGATCTGCTGCTGCTGGACGGAGCGAAGCCGCTCTATCCCGAAATTCTAAGCTTGGTGGAAAGCCGCCTGAAACCCGGTGCGCTCATCGTCGCGGACAATGCCGACTTCTGCCCGGAGTATCTGGAGCGCGTCCGCGCACCGGGCGGTGGCTACATATCCGTGCCGTTCGCGGAGGACGTGGAGCTTTCCATGAGGGCGGTCTGAGCCATGGCGCGACCGTCCTACAGTCTTTTCGATGTCGTCGCCGAACAGGTCGCACTGATGACGCCGCGCATGAAGCGGATCACCATCGACAGAAGTTGCCTGACGCCGTTCCGGGACGGCTTGCCGGCCCAATGGCTAAAGGTCTTCGTGCCTGGGACCAGCACGGGCGCGCTTATACGGTTCGGCGTTTCGATCCGGTATCGAATAAGCTGGAGCTTGACTTCGTCCTGCACGGCGACAACGGCCTGGCATCAGCATGGGCCGCGCGTGTCAGGCCGGACGATACGTTCAAAATCAGCGGCACACATCCGCGTAGTGGCTTCGTCATCGAACAGGAGGCAGCGCACTACCTGCTGTTCGGCGACGAAACGGCGCTACCGACGATTACGGGGATTCTCGAAGCTCTTCCCGCCAATGCGCGAGCCGATACTTTCATCGAGGTTGCCGATACCAGCGAGGAACAACCGATCGAAAGCGCCACTACCATCAACCTGACCTGGCTGCACCGCCAAACCGCCGCGAACGGAACGAGCAGCCGGTTGGTGGATATCGCAAGGGCGATCGCACAACCCTACCAGCACACGATCATTTGGGTCGCGGCGGAATCGTCTGTCGTTGCCGTCCTTCGCAGGCTGGCCATCTCGGAATGGGGCGCTGATCGGTCGCGTCTTCATGCGGCCGGCTACTGGAAATGCGGTGAGGCCAATCACAGGGACGCCGCAGCCATCCGCTGACCGATCACAATCCCACATCAGACATCAACATTGAGACTTCTCAGGAGAAAAAGCCATGCATGTGTTCGTAACAGGAGCCACTGGCTGGGTCGGCTCGGCCGTGACAGATGAACTGTTGAAAGCCGGCCATCAGGTCACCGGGTTTGTGCGCAACCGGAAAAAGGCGGCTGATCTTGCCGCATCCGGCATGCACATCATCGAAGGCACGCTCGACGATCTCGATGCCCTGCGCCAGGCAGCATCGTCAGCCGATGCCGTTGTTCACACCGCCTTCAATCACGATTTTTCGAACTTTATGGAAGCCGCCGCGCAAGACCAGCGTGTGATCGAGACGCTCGGAAATGCATTGGAGGGATCTAGCCGGTCGTTGCTCATTACGTCCGGCCTGCTGGGGCTACCGCCTGGCGCGACCGAGAAGGATGTTCCCGGTCCTGGTCCGCGCAAATCGGAACCGACGGCAAGAGCGCTTGCCGAACGGGGCATCAAGGCCGCGACGGTACGCCTTGCATCGTCCGTTCACAGTATCGGCGATTACGGCTTCGTACCGATGCTTGTTCGTAAGGCTCGTGAGACAGGCGTATCTGCTTACATCGCCGATGTTCAGAACAACTGGTCGGGGGTCCATCGACTAGACGCTGCAAAGGTTTATCGGCTTGCTCTTGAAAAGGGTGTGACCGAGCCCGTCTATCATGCGGTCGCGGATGAAGTCGTGCCATTCAAGCAGATCGCAGAGGTGATCGGCCGTCACCTCGGGGTGCCGGTCGAGCCAAGGGACCGTGACCACTTTGGCTGGTTCGCCCACTTTGCCGGCGCGGAATTGTCTGCTTCCAGCGCTCAAACGCGTTCGGTCCTGGGCTGGGAGCCCACCGGTCCCGGTCTTATCGCCGACATCGACCAGCCTGGCTACTACGCCTGACTTTCTAAGCGGGCGTGCAAAACATGCCCGCTGGTTCCTTCATATATGGCGGATTGGCTGTCGGCATCGCGTTCCTGTCAACAATCCTGACACGCGGCCGTGCTGATGCCTGGTCCGACCGGATAGGCGGCAAGCCCACTCACTATGCAGCGGGGCCTTCTGATTTATGCCGCAGCCGGGCTGATCTGCCTTCTGGCGAGCTGGTCGAGCCTTCCCGTCACGGCGCAGTGCTTATCGGCGGCCGATTGATGCTGGGGCTTGGCGAAAGCGTGGCGATGGTCGACATGATGGGCTAGGCCATCGGCCTCATGGGCCAGGCTCGCTCCGGCCATGTTATCTCGCTTGTCGGCATGGGCATGTATGGCGCTTTTGCTGCCGGGGGACCACTCGGCCTCGCTCTGCTCGATCGGTTCGGTTTCGCAGGTTTGATGCTTGGCTGCACGGCGCTGCGCTGGTCGGACTGCTCGCCATTCATTGGCTTCCCGCCGTAGAGCCTCATGCGGGTCCAAGGGAATCCTTCTGGCGGATCATCGGGGGCATCTGGCGACCGGGTGCCGCCGTCGCATTGCAGGGGTCGGCTTTGCCGCGCTCGGCGTGTTCTTTCCCCTCTATTTCTCCAGTCAAGGTTGGGCGCACGCCGGACTTGGCCTGACATGCTCCGGTGTCGGCTTCGTTCTGGTCCGGCTATTCTGCGGGCATCTGCCGGACCGCATCGGTGGCACCCGCGTCCCACTTATCTCGCTGGTGATCGAAGCGTGCGAACAATACTGCTTTGGCTCGCGCCTGGACCTTACGCAACGCTCGCCGGTGCGTTGCTGACCGGCCTTGGTTGCTCGATGGTGTCCCATCCATGGGCACGGAAGTCGTGAAACGGGTGCCGGCGCATTTGCGCGGCACCGCTGTCGGCGGGTTCGCGGCTTTCCAGGACCTCGTCGCGGCCATCCTGTTCTTCGGCTACGCCCTGTTCCACGCGACCAGAAATATCCTCGACCGCGAGCCGGGGCTGGTGGTAAGCCCCGAGGGGATCATCGACAACTCCAGCGCGACCTCGGTCGGGCTGATTCCCTGGAGTCAGGTGAGCGATCTGACAACGACATCGGTCGAATCGCAGCGATTCGTGACGGTGCACCTCGCCGATGCCGGCCCCTACCTGGCGCGTGGCAACAGGATTATCCGGCTGATGAACAGGGCAAACAGCAGGATGACCGGCAGCCCCATCAATATCTCATCGAGCTCGCTGAGAATAAGCTTCGACGAGCTTGAGCAGACGCTCCGGGAATATTTCGAGCGCTATGGCCGGCGACGCTGACGCGCCGGGCGCCCCCTCCTATCTCACCCATCAGCTCCTCATGCGGTCCGATCGCACGCCGGGATGACGGCAGATTCACGGCGAGAGGTTACCTTTCGGCCAGCGGCGGCGGAACCAGGAAGCGAGCGGGGAAACAACCACGCTGTTTCCGGGTCATGCGGCGCGAAGAACTACATTGCCTGACCGGCTTCCTCGGCCTGTCGGGCGTTATCATGAGGATGGAAATGATGGATCGCTCGTTGGACACAATCATGATGGGAATTGCCGATGGCACGCTCATCCCTCCCGGCTACTACGCGGAGCTAGACTGCGACGACATACTGAACCGGCGCGACGATGACGAGGAGTTCGTGGAGGAGTGGAGCCGCCTGTTCGAGGAGGTGAAGCAGCAGTGGGATGGCGCGACCATCGCCGCCGAGGCGCGGGAACAGGCCGAGGAGCTCCGTCAGGCGGCGTTCCTGGCGGTCGGGGAGGCCACCAACAGTCACGAGATAGCGGGCTATGTCTCGGACGATATCGACCTGATCACGCGCGCGGAGATTCTCGGGATATCGGCCCCGCTGCTCGACCAGCTCTGGGGCGCCTATCAGGGGGGAGCATTTCCCCACCCGCCGTTCAACTCCTGAGCGAGCCGGGAATGCTCCCATGATCGGTCGTTCGAGAAAAAGGCGCGATATACCCGACTCACCAGAAACGCGGGCACATGCCCTGGGATCACCCAGGAAACGATGGAGAGCAGGAGCATGGGATGAGAGTGTACGGTGATGATGAGCGCCCCGCCCCTGCCGGCTGGATTCCGGTCCGCTGGCCGGATGAGGCGATAACGCTCTCTGAGACCGGCAATGTCACCGATATCTCGCCCGATCATGATCTTGGGGAGGATCGTCGTGGCACCGGGTATGACGGTATACTCCGGATCGAGGAAGCGGTGGCGCTTCGATCGTTCCCCCCCACGCATCACGGTTCACTCGACCAACAGTTCGGCACGTGAAAAGATGGAGCGGGGCATCAGGAGCATTGAGCGGCTGGTGGGACAGGGTACATCCAGATAGCTCGGGAAGAGTCCGGGCCGTATCACGCATATAGTTCCATCACGAAAAAGGCCCCAACGCCATTGCGTCGGGGCCTTTCGATTACTACCATCGTAGTGTCGCCGCGAGATCAGCCGTAGAGTCCCACCGAGAAGCGGTCCCCCACCTTGAAGCTATCCTTCTGCAGCATCATCACCTCGCCACGGATCTCGTTGTCGGTGATCTTCAGCCGCACATAGTGGAACGGACGGAGCGTGCCGACGCGGTAGGCGTCGTTCTTCAGCGGACGCGAGGAGGAGATATCGATGGTCCTGCGGGGACCGCCGCCGCCGCCGCTGACGACGAACATCTTATCCCCCGAGACGAAGCGCTCGTAGGAATGGACGTGTCCCGACAGGAACAGACGGGTCTTTTTGGCCTGGAGGAACGGCTTGGCGAACATTTCGTAGACCTCGGCGTTGAGCCCCAGGTCGCTGTTGGTATACGGAGGATGATGCGATGCCACAAGCACCCCGCGAACGCTCGGATCGGCATCCAGCTCGGTGATCCACTTGTCGTAATCCTGCTCCTGATTGCGGATTTCGCTGCTGCTGAGCTGGCCGAAATTGGAGTTGAGCGTGATCAGCGCCAGCGAGCCCAGCTTCACCAGGGAGTGGACCGCCCCGCTCTGATGCGGAAAGCGATCGTAGCAGCAGCGGAGCGAGCGGCTTGTGCTCTCACCATAATCGTGGTTCCCGAGGATCGACCGCACGGGGATCTGCTGATCGTTGATCCTGGTCATGCAGCGATCGAAATATGCCCACTGCGCATCATCATCGCCGGTCACGACCTGATCGCCGAGCATCAGCACCATATCGGGCTTGTCGTCGGCGATGGCGTTGAGAATCGCCTCGCGCTGAGGGTCGTTCTGAGCACGCCCCATGAAGTTGTACTCGGCAAGGCTGGTACGCTGAACATCCCCCACCAGAGCGATCGTCTTCGGCACAAGGGCATCGTTCCAGGCACACTTCATTGCCGGAGCTGCGGGCGAACCCTTGATTCCAGCCAAAACGCGCGGAGCAGCTACCGATGATAGCGCCAAGGCTGCGATGAACTGTCTGCGACTCAAATTCATTGTCATTTCCTCCTCGGGACGCCCGGCCGACACGCGGACGGGCAGATCACGACTCTAGTTGATCTCCGTAGATGAAGAACGCAGCAAAAACAATGCAAGTTAGTGGTCAACGGCACATCATTCCAGAATAAAATCATCCTCCACGTCGAGGAACTCTCCGGATTGTATGATGATGTCCGATGGACGCCGGGGATGAATTTCGAGGTGGCCGTCTCCATCCCACCAGAGCTCGCCGGTCAACTGAATGCGGGAGCCTATCTTCGGGACCTTATCGAGATCGCCCTTTGCCTCGGGAAAAAGCTCGGCTCGAAGATGACATGCGCCCGGATCATCATTTCCCCGATAGGCGTAATCGCCCCGTTTTATCCGGTCGAGAACCACTTTTTCCTTCTTACTCAGAAACGATGGATCCGACGTATTATTGCCCACGATATAACTCAGCGCCAGCTTCGGGTCGAGCAGCAGCGCCGTGCGCCAGACCCGGAACCCATACACGTCCTGCGAGTCGATCTTGATATCGACGGCCGTGACGTTCCCGGAGGCCGCGCGCGAGGTGGAGATCACCGTGCCGCGCACCCTGCCGAAGAACCCCATCGGATACCAGCCGAAGCCGGTGTAGGGCTTGATCTCCGTGTTGATGAAGTCGAGATTTCTGTCGAGCACCTCGAGCTCCGAGTTCGGCTCCTTGCTGAGCAGCTTGATCATATCCTGCGCCGTGACCGCAAGCGGGGGAATCCAGCGCTGCAGCGGCTCGTTCCGGTAGGGAGCAAGCGCCAGCTCAACGCCGAGCGAGAAGTTCCAGGAGCCGATCCCCCGGTTCCCCTCCCGCAGCGGGAACATATAGGCCGACTGCACCATCGCCTGCGTCGATATCGTCGGGGTGAGCCTGTAGCGCAGGCCGAGGCTCGGCTCCAGGCCGATATAGGTTTCCGCCGCCGTCGCCGTGCCGCGTGGCTGGAAGAACGCCGAGCCGATGCTCATCCCCAGCGGGAAGGAGAAGCCCGCCGCGTACAGCGGGATCGCCAGCGACATGCCGACCCCTCCATTGAAGAGCACCCCCTCCTCCCCGTTGGCGACATCCCAGTCGAGCCATCCCTGGCTGCGCACCGTATAGCTGTTGGCGCGGGCATACAGAAACAGTCCGAAATCAGTGGGACCGAGGGGTATGGCAAGATCGGCCTCGGCGCCGGGCCCCCCATCGATCGCCTGCGTCATATAGCTGCGCCAGGTGGCGCGGGCCGCCACGGTGAAGAGCGAGCGGGGCCAGTAGAGCGTCGGATTCTGCTCCAGCCATCCCGGCACCACCCCGAGGCCCAGCAGCGAATCGAGCTGCGCAGGGGTCGGACGCGGGAACGTCACCCCGAGCGGATACGGCTCCGGCGGCGGGGCAGGCTGTGCGGCACAGGGGAGCGCGCAGAGCGAGAAGAACAGGAACAACGCGAAGGCTCGTCTCATCGGCAGCTATCTTTTGTACTGATGTATCGTATGGCTATACCGGCTCACCAGTAACCAAACTGATGCCGAAGTCGCATCCATTGCCCGTCCGGGATGCTCTTCCGGGTCGGCCGAGCGTCAGATCGCCGCCTCGACCGTCTCGATCTCCCCGGCGATCTTCCCCCAGGCCTCGTACTGCTCGGCGAGCTGCCGGTCGAGCTCGCCGAGAGTGATCTGTAGCTGGCGGGCGCGATCGGGGTTGCTGTAGGTCTCCGGCCGCGCGATCTCCTCCTCGCAGCCGGCCTTCTTCTCCTCCAGCTCCGCCACCTGTTTTTCCACCTTTTCGAGCTTTTTTCTCAGATCCTTGGTCGCCGTATAGCGCCGGTTCCGCTGCTCGGCCTCGATCCGCTTCCGATCCTTTTCGGAGAGCCCATCCCCCTTGGCCTGCCCCGGCGATGCCCCCGCGGCCTGCTGCTGGCGCAGATCGGCCTTGGCCGGCACGAACGCGTCGTTGATCGTCTCGCTACGGTGACGCGCCAGATATTCGCCGATCCCGCCGAGATATTCCTTGATCCTCCCCTTGCGGAACTCGACGCACTTCCCGACGATCCCATCGAGAAAATCGCGGTCGTGGGAGACCACCACCAGCGCCCCGTCGAACGCGATCAGCGCCTCCTTCAGCACCTCCTTGCTCTTCATGTCGAGGTGGTTGGTAGGCTCGTCGAGGATCAGGAGATTCACCGGCTCCAGCAGCAGCTTGGCAAGCGCCAGCCGCGACTTCTCCCCTCCCGAGAGGACCGAAACGGGCTTGAAGACATCATCCCCCTGAAAGAGGAACGCGCCGAGAAGGGTTCTGAGCTTGGTGCGGATATCGCCGGTAGCGACCGAATCGAGCGTCTCGAGCACCGTGCGGCGCGGATCGAGATCCTCGGCCTGATGCTGCGCGAAGTATCCGATCGAGACATTGTAGCCGATGATCCGTTCCCCTTCGTACGACTCGATCCCGCCAATGATACGGCTGAATGTCGACTTCCCCTCGCCGTTGCGTCCGAGGAACGCGATCTTCTCCCCCCTCTCCAGCACGAAATCGACCCCGTCGAGCACGAGCTTCTCCCCGAAGCTCTTATGAACATTCTTCATCTCGGCCACCACGCGCCCGCTGCGCGGCGCCGGAGGGAACTGGAAGTGCACCCCCGAGACATCGGCCTCGACCGCCGAGACACGGTCGAGCCGCTCGAGCGCCTTGACGCGCGACTGCACCTGGGTGGCCTTAGTGGCCTTGTAGCGGAAGCGATCGATGAACTTTTCGGTATCGGCGATCATCTTCTGCTGGTTCTCGTAGGCCGCCTGCTGCTGCTCGCGCCGCGCGGCGCGCTCCATAAGGTACTTCGAGTAGTTGCCGGTATAGATCGTCAGGCGCTGCATCGACAGCTCATAGATCTTGTTGGTGACCGCGTCGAGGAAGCTTCGATCGTGCGAGATCAGCAGGATGCTCCCCTGATACTTCTGCAGGAAGCTCTCCAGCCAGGTGAGCGACTCGATATCGAGATGGTTGGTGGGCTCATCGAGCATCAGCAGATCGGGCTGCCCCAGCAGAAGCTTCGCAAGCTCGATCCGCATCTGCCAGCCGCCGGAGAACTCGCGGCACTGACGGTCGAGATCCTCCGGCTGGAAGCCGAGCCCCATCAGCACCTTCTCCACCTCGCCGGTGGCCGCAAAGCCGTTCATCGCCTCGAAGCGATGCTGCAGCTCCCCCAGCTCCCCGATCAGCGCATGGAACTCCGGGCTCTCATGATCGCTCCGCGACCCGATCTGATCGGTGAGGGAGGCGATCGCCCGCTCCATCTCGATCACCTCGCCGAACGCCTTGAGCACCTCCTCGCGCACGCTGCAGTCGCTCAGGACGATCCCTTCCTGGGGCAGATAGCCGACCATCGCGTGGCGGCTGGCGCTGATGCGCCCCTCGTCGGGCTGCTGCTGTCCGATGAGTATCCGCATCAACGTGGTCTTGCCGGCGCCGTTGGCGCCGATCAGGCCGATCCGCTCCCCCGGACTGATCATGAAACTGACGTCGCGGAAGAGATCATCGCCGCCGAACTGTATACCGATGGATTGCGCTGCGATCATGATTGATGAACGATAGGAACAAACTGGATATGCCACGCCCCCTCGGAGGGAGATCACCCCGCAAGATATCGAAGGCGTCGGGAGAGTGAAACGACGAATCAACAAACGTTACAAGGTGGCGTCCGCACCGGCCGATCCGTTTCATCGCTGATCGACCGGCAATCGGGGCAGACAGCGGAGTTCTTTCCTCCGCCCCCGCCGGCATCCGGATTCTCTCCGCGCCCGCATGGCGGCTCAGAGGGGCGGCTTCGATCCGATACCGTTTCACCTCCATGCAACCGGTCTACTGGTAGAGATTCCGCATATACTGCTCGGTGAGCGCCTGTTCGATCCCCGGATAGAACGACGCAAGCTCCGAGGCGAGCGCAGCCGACTCCTCGGCCGTCGGCACGATCCTCGGCTCCCCCCGATGGCGCGATGCGAGGAAACCGATACGCTTGGAGGTGGGGGGATGCGTGGAGTCAAGACGCGAGCGCTCCAGCAGCCCCACCCGCGACAGCCTCTCCATCTCCCGTTGCGGAAGGATCGCCATCTGATGCTCCAGCTCGGCGAAGACGCCGCGCCCCGGATTAGTGGAGGCCCGCTGGATGCTGTACTCGTAGATCGTACGGAGCTGGAGTTTGGCAAGAAGAGCCAGCTTCGCCTCGGTGCCGGCAGCCTCTGCCGCCAGATAGTCGGCCAGATACTCGGCGCGCTGGCTGTCGTGATGGAGCAGCAGGACGAACCCATGGATGGTCCAGCCGATAAGCCCCGCGATGCCATACAGGATAATGTTCACCGGGACCATCAGCACCCCGACCATGCCGGGGTAGTCGCCGACCAGGCTCTCCGGCCGCACAAGCATATACCATACCGAGAGCGTCGCCATCGCCGATCCGATGACAAGCCCCCGGGTGCAGTCGCCATTGACGGTATGCCCGAGCTCATGCCCTATCAGCGCGATCCGTTCCTGCTCGTTCAACATCGCCAGCAGCGGAATGCCGAGCCCCATCACCTTCCTGCGGCGTAATCCCACCTGCATGATCCAGGCGCTGCGTTCCGCCGTGAAGACGATGGCATCGACGGGGGATGTGCCGAGCGACCGGGCCATATCGTCGGCCAGCTTGTAGAAGGCGGGATACTCCTGGCGCGATGCCACGAACTTCTTCGGGAACCGGCCGAGGCGTGGCCGTGTAGCCAGGGCTGTGGCAAGGCAGAGGACGCCGGCGATGATGGCTCCCACATGGGGCCATCCCCAGGCCAGCAGCGCTATCCCGAGCGCCACGAAGAAGACCGTGACCCCATGGACCAGCGCGGCAAGGACGTTGGCGGCGGCGCGGGAGAGAGTCAGACGCGGCGCCAGCGTATCGGCGCGCATCACGCTCTCGAAGAGCCTGTCGCTCATCCTGTCGCCGAGCGTCGCCTGGATCTTCTCGAACAGCGTCCGTGGCGGATCGGCCGTAGAGGGCTCGAGGTTCCAGTCGCACCGGTCGCACCAGACCACGTAGCCGTAATCGACGGGGATCGTGACCCCGCACGACGGACATGGCTGCTCGCGGATCTCGGAGCGTGGAGTGGCAGTCCTATATGTCGAATCGTTCATTATCGTCCGTATCTCTCCATGATTACGCAGTGGTTTGTACAGCGCGCGAACATACGAGAACGACCCGATATGGCGCCAGGCATTCCATCCCCCGCCAGTATCGCAGTGGGCCGGAGTTCAACGCCGGCCCGGCGTATCAGCACCCGCAATCGACCGGAGACACTATCCCTCCCTTTATAGACCGCTTCCGACGGGGCACCCGGACTTCGCCGCTATTGAGGATAGATTACCCGGCGCGGTCGTGCGCTCGAGCAGCGTGAGATAGACGAGCGCATCCTCGTTCCGCGCGCCGCACATCTCCTCCGATGGCCGCAGGCTCGAGCAGACGGCGGGACGCTCCGGCATGCCGAATATCATGCAGAGGTTCTCCGGCGACAGCTGTACGCAACGGACGCCGGCCGGCTTCCCGTCGGGCATCCCCGGTATCGGCGAGGAGATCGACGGCGCGATGCAGCAGGCGCCGCAGCCGCTCCGGCATGCCATGGCGCGATCGCTCCCCTCGGGGTTTCCATCTCCATCCATGCGCGTTCTCCTTCTTCAATCACTTCATCCGCCGCAGTATCAGTCGGAGCAGCACTCCTGAAACTCCTCGACTCCCAGATGCTCCATCCCGCATGCGTAGCCATGCCAGTTCTTCGCGGTGAAGGAGCCCTGGCCGCTGCTGACGGCATAATAGCCGCGATAGCGCTCCCTGACGGCGGGGTCAGCGACGATGGCGCGGAACAGCCGGACGAGCGACGCCAGATCGTACCGGCTCGCGCCATAGGCGCTTCGGAACTCGTACTCCTTCCGCCAGGCCCTTCCCCCCGGCTCCGCCAGGTCGATGAAGTGCGTGGCGTAATCCTCGATCATCCCGCTACGACCATCGACGACGAACTGCTGGAACGCCGGGTTGTTGCCGTAGATGGGGCTGACCGCCGGTGTGATATGCACGAAGCCGAAGGGATCGCCGCCGCTGTCGGCAAGCAGCCTGAAATCGTCCATATGGGTATGCCCGGCGAAGGAGGCTCGGACGGTGCCCGCGTAGCGCTTCATCAGCGCGCGGAACCGCCTCTCGTAGCCATCACGCCAGAACGGGATGACCGGGGTGCGGGAGCCGCCAGCCGAGTCGATAGAGCCGTAGGAATCGATTCCCGGCGGGATATGATAGGCCAGCCAGACCCGCTCCCCACGACGCTCGCTGGCGGCAAGCTCGGCATCGAGCCAGGCAAGCTCCATGTCGCCGGGATAGGGGGCCGAGGTATCGCAGGTCGCGCAGAAGCTTCCGGCCGCATCGCACCGGTTGCAGTACTTGGCCGAGAAGAAGATGGTGTTGAGGGCGATCACCCGATGCCCGCTCAGTCCGGGCACCGTCGAAGCGTAACAGCCGCTCACCGGGAAATCGCGCGTGAAGGAAGCCGTATCCCCCGAGCGCTTCACCATCGCCCCCCAGAAGCGGCCGAAGTCGGCGAGGAAGCGGGAGCGCGGCCCGACCGAGTAGTTGCCGCTGTAGGAATCGTTGTTCCCGAGCGCCGGCAGAACCACTGTCCGGGGAAAGTAGCTGTCGATCATCGTCGCCAGAAACCCGAGCGTCCTGTAGACGAAACGATCGTAGGCGGAGTCGCCGGCATCGCGCGCGAAGCGGCGGAACGTCCCGCGGAAATCATGCGCCAGCAGATCGCCGGTGAGGATGATGAGGCGCGGCTCCGGCTCGGTCCGCCTCATATTCTCCAGCAGCGATCGCAGCAGCGGATAATTGGTCTCGCTGCCGTATGCGGCAACCCCGGCGGCCGGCGACGACTCGTAGATCGCGCGCCACTCGGGATAATCGGCCGCGAGCAGGCGCGCGGCGAGCGTCGTGTCGGAGAAGGGGGCGAAATGGATATCGGAGAAGGTGAGGAATATCTCGCGCCCGGCCGGAGGCTCAGGCGGATGATTCGGCATCGCACCGGCGCATGCCGCCGCCGTCAGCAGCAGCAGGATGAGACGGAGAATGGTAAGTGCCGGATCGATCTTTCTTGCTATCATCTCGGGTTGAGCTCCTGATATTCCTGGCGACCGCGGAGCCGGACCAGATCCGCCGCTCCCCCCTTTCCGGACCTGCCGGCGGGCGGCGCGAAACTATGGAATAGTTCGGAACCGCTTCCCGCCAGGAACAATCGCTGGCCGGGCCCGCCGACGGCCCGCATCGTTACTCTCTCATCGTATCCCCCATGGAACCACGCGATCAGCGCAAACGCAGGCGCGGCGTAAAGCTTCTCAGGAACTTCAGGAAGATCCACCGGATCACCGCGTCGATGCTCTTCGCCGTCTTCCTCGTCGTCGCCATCACCGGCCTGCTGCTCGGCTGGAAGAAACATTCCGGGGGGATGATCCTCCCCACATCATACACCGGGACATCGACGAACCTGAGCGACTGGCTTCCGTTCGACTCGCTCCACCGGCAGGCCACGCGCATCCTGCACGACTCGGTCTCGCCCGATCTCTCGCTCGAGCTGGAGCGGATCGACGCGCGCCCCGACAAGGGGATGGTGAAGTTCGTCTTCATCGATCATTTCTACGGCATCCAGCTCGACGCCGCCACCGGGGAGCTGCTTCATATCGAGCGGCGCACCTCCGATTTCATCGAGAACATCCACGACGGATCGATCCTCGACTATCTGTTCGAGACCGATGGCGAGCAGATCAAGCTGGCCTATACCTCGATCATCGGCCTGGCGCTGCTGACGTTCACGATCACCGGGGTGTGGCTCTGGATAGGACCGAAGCGGCTCCGGAAGCTGCAGCCGCACAACAGCCACGCGGAATAATCCCCGCCGGACACAGCCAACCGCCGTCAGCAGCTCATCGCCTCGTCATGCCCCTGCCCGCAATATGCGGGACGCGGCGGGGGCTTCGGCACAACAATTCAACGCAGCATATCATCCATGAACACCGACGATATACGAAGCGTCGCGACGCTCATCGGCGCGATACGGCGCGGCCATACCCCGCGCTATCTTTTTTTCTGGGGGCACACCCCATCACCGACCGGAGCCATCACCAGGTCATGTTTTTCGCAGTGGTGGCGCGCCAGGTTCGTGATCGACGGGATCGGGTATCCCACCGCCGAACATTTCATGATGGCCGAGAAGGCACGGCTGTTCGACGACGACGAAACGCTCGCGCTGATCCTCGACGCCCCCGATCCCGCCGCCGCCAAGCAGCTTGGGCGCGAGGTGCGGAGATTCGATGAGAAGATCTGGAACGGTGCCCGGTTCGATATCGTGGTGCGCGGCAACCGGGCGAAGTTCGAGCAGCATGAGGAGATGCGCCGCTTCCTTCTCGCCACCGACGATCAGGTTCTGGTCGAGGCAAGCCCGAGTGACAGGATCTGGGGGATCGGGATGGCGGAATCGAACCCGGACGCCCGGCACCCGGAGCAGTGGCGCGGGCTGAACCTCCTCGGGTTCGCGCTGATGGAGGTCCGGACGCAACTGCGCATCGCGTGAGGTCCGTCCGCGGATAACCATGATGGGTTCGGCGCTCTGCGGCGATGGCCCTCTTTTCGCCGCAGCGGCCGATAGAGCGGATGCGCACGCACGACTGGCACGATAGTTCAGCAGCTTCAGCAATGCCCGGCGGCACCACGCGATGTGGACGCCGGTATCCCGTCTATATCACATGCTGAACCGTTCGGAGGTATCGCTATGCGCTGGAGAGATCAACGTCAAAGTAGCAACATCGAGGACCGTCGTGGCTCCGGCTCCCGCTCGGGGCTCGCCGTCGGCGGCGGCATCGGATCGATCGTGATCGCGCTGCTGGCATATTTCCTTGGCTTCGATCCAGGCTCCCTTCCCGATCAGGCCCCGACCCAGAACTTACCGGGGGCACAATCGGGAGCGCCGGCCAACCCCGACGAGGATACGCTCAAACAGTACGTCGCCGTGGTGCTGGCCCAGACCGAGGATGTCTGGACGCAGATCTTCCAGCAGCAGGGGCAGCAGTATGAGGAGCCGCGCCTGGTTCTCTTCTCCGATCAGGTCCAGTCGGCATGCGGCATCGCCGGCGCCGCCGTGGGCCCGTTCTACTGCCCGACCGACCGTAAGGTCTATATCGATCTCTCCTTCTATCGGGAGCTTCGCTCGCGGTTCAAGGCGCCGGGGGATTTTGCCCAGGCATATGTGGTGGCGCACGAGATCGGCCATCATGTCCAGAACCTTCTCGGCATCTCCGACAAGGTCCACCGCGCCGAACAGGCGTCGAGCAAGACCGAGGCGAACGCGCTCTCGGTGCGGCTTGAGCTGCAGGCCGATTTTCTTGCCGGCGTCTGGGCGCACTACGCGCAGCAGAAGGGGATCATCGACGTGGGGGATATCGACGAGGCGCTGAACGCCGCGAGCGCCATCGGCGACGACCGCCTGCAGAAAGAGTCGCAGGGGTATGTGGTCCCCGATGCGTTCACTCACGGAACATCGGCGCAGCGGATGCGCTGGTTCAAGAAGGGATTCGAGACGGGGGATATCAAGCAGGGGGATACCTTCGCGGCTCCCAGCCTGTAGGAGGCCGGATAACGCATAGACGGGCGGCCACATCAGACTCCCCTTCCCATCCACGAAGCGCTTTCATTAGCCGCCGGGATGCGAAGGGGAGAATCGTATCGGGGAGAAAAATCATCACGCCGGCAGAGCGTTTCCCATCGGCATCGCAGCCATCACAGGGGGACCACGAAGGTGAAGTTCGCGCCGAACTGGCCGAGCGGCCCCAGACCCCACCGGATATCGACGCGTCCGGCGATCAGATCGGTCAGGAAGAGAGGAATGCGGCTGAGGGCGATCCCCGCCTCGGAGTACCACTGGTCTCCCGTTCCGATATAGCCGGTGGGATGGGTCTGGCGATAGCGGGCGCTGCCGCCGGCAACGATCAGCTCCACCCCGCGCCCCTTGTACGTCGGCAGATGCAGCGCTCGCCAGGGGAGATCGGTCAGATTGAACTCCCCGCCGACCGCGAGATATTCGGTTCCGCCGTAGAGGGCCTTGGGAGGCGAGACGAAGCCTCCCGGCTTGCCGAAGCTCGCCGCCGATGTGCGAAGCCGAAACTGGTACTGCGGCGGCAGCGTCGAGTCGCCGATTCCGCCGGCGCCGAGCAGCGTCAGGGTCATCGGGTTGTAGCCGGTATTGACCACCGGCACCGATACCGACAGGAGCGCCTCGGCGAGACGGAAGCTCACATCGCTGGCGCGCTCCCGGCCGGACAGACCGCTGAGGGTCCATCGCAGATCGATGGCGTCGACCGGGGTGATCTTCAGAAACGGCGCCGCCCTCCCCCACGACAGATCGGCCTGCACAGTCTGATAGCTTCCGTCGGCGATGGGGGGATTAGGCTGAAACTCCTTGCTGGTCCAGGTCAGCAGCGCCCAGCGTGCGTTGTTGCCGATCGAGAACTGCCGCGACTGTTCCAGCGTGACGGCCAGGCGCAGCGGAGCATACCCGACGTCGAGCCCGGCGCTCCAGCCATCCTTGCGATAGAAGTTGTAGTAGTCCTGATGGAGCGACGCGGCGACGAGCGTGTTCATGATCCTCGGATAGCTTTTGTCCCCCGTCGTGGTGGTCGCGATCTGCGAGAAGGCGCTCACCCTCGGGGTGACCTGCAGCGGCCCCGTCTCTCCCAGCGTCACCGATGCGCTCGCCTCCCCGATCCCTCGCTCCAGCCCGAAGCTGTATCCCCCCAGAAGGCCGATATCCGCCGGACCGACAGCGACGCCGAGCGATGCTCCGAGCGACGCCGATCCGGCGCGGTTGTAATCGATGTAGGGGAGCGCCGAGAAGCTGACGGCACGCTCCTGAGCCACTTCTTTCTCCGGTCCCGGTCCGCTCCAGAGGGAGGGCTGATCGCGATCGGCATCATCGTCGACAACCACGGTCCGAAGCTGCGCCCGGATGGAATCGGGGATCGGGACGTTGGCCTGGCGGTTGGTCAGGGTGCTGATGAACGCGAACGCGAACGGCTGGTCGGCGACGCCGAACGCGACCGCCATCACCTCTCCCGTGCCGCGAAGCTCCATCGACTCGGGCTGGTACGCGCCCCCGCCGACCGGAGCGAACCGCTGTATGAGCTGAAGCTCATCGACGAACGGAATGGCGGTCTGGTCCGAGGCCCTCAGATCGGCCTCCGCCAGATCGTAGCTCTCCTCGGTGATGAAGAGCCTCCCCTCGAACCCCGGAAAGAGCCTCGACAGCGGCTCGACGGCGATCTCGTGTACATCCACCCCGCGATTGCTGCGGCCGACGTACCGGAAGCGGTAGTGCTCCATGGCATCCTCCGCCAGCGGCGATGCGATCGATGTATTGAGCAGCACGATCTGATCATCGTCGATGCTGAAGTAATCGCCGAGCGACTGGACGTTGCCGATAAGGTTCCCCGCGAGCCCGGTGGGGTTTGGGTCCCCACGCTCCGCGTAGATCCTTATCCGCGTCCCCATATCCCCGTCGCGTGCAAACGTCCCGAGCGCTTCATGCGCCACCTCTCCCCCCGGCAGCAGCGCCACCATCGTGGAATCGCCCCGCACATCGACCAGCGCGACGGTATGAATCGTTGCGACAAAGGGCCCGCCGGTCCGGCGCGCTTCGGCACGCCGGGCCACGGCCCGACGAACGATCTCATCGGCGCTCGGAGCCTGTGCCCACGCAAGGCTTTCGGTGAACAGGCACAACGCCAGAAGCACAAGGAGTATCCGCATCAGATTGCTCGGTAAAAAGGAATGTGCATGTCCGGCCACGATCATGGCGGACACGGCGGGATCGGCCCGGCTTGCTGAGGATGCCGCGTGCAAGCCCCATGCCGCCGATGAACGGATGCTACCGGAAGAACCGAAAGCCTGGAGAGCTCGCATGGAATTGCACGCCGGGCCTCATCGCCGCGCAGGGCCGGAGCGGACATCGCATGAGATATGAGATCGTCCTCCGCGCCCATCCCGCACGAAGACCGGCTCGTGCATACCGTCCGGCCCCGGGAAGCCGGAGGCGGCGCGAAGATAGGGGTACGGCATCGATGAGGAGCGCGAGTTCTCGCTTCGGGGCGCCCGGGGATCATCCATCATGTAAATTTTTATAAGTTATCCGACGAACCCACCATCATGATCAGGCAACGCGATTGAGTCTTCCGTGTTGTTCCTGATATGCACCTACAGACATCGCCACTCTCTTGGTCCGACCGGCCATGGATGCCGCCGCATGGAGGCATTCGCCGCTTATCGTTCAATCATATCGAAGCTGCAGAAACCCGATGCATCCTACACGTACTCTTGCTGCGCTGACGCTCTTCTGGCTGGCGGTCCTGCTGGCGCCGCTCAACGCCCAGATACAGAGAACCGATCTCTCCGATCTCTTCCTTCGTAATGCTCTGCCTCCGCTGATGGCCGCGGCGCCCGCGCCCGAGGGCTCGGCGTTCCTCACGGTCAACGGGCCGGCGTTCGACAGGATCGATCCCCTCTCGATCACCGACGCGCGGATCGACCGCTTTCCGCTCGGGGCCGACCGCAGCGCCACGCTCCTGCTCCGGCGCTTCGACGTGATGGCGCCGACCGGCGTAACCGTCATCGGCACCTCCGGCGGCGACCGCCCCTTCACCCCCGACAAGCATCTGATCTTCAGCGGCACGGTCGAGGGGATCGCGGGCTCCTACGTCTACCTGGCGGTCTTCCATGGCTTCTCGGCCGGCTATATCGATATCCCCGCCTCCGACGGGACAAGCACGCGCTATATGATCTCCCCCGACAATATCGGAGGCATGCTGCCGGCGACGATGATCGTCAGCGACGCGCGGACCCTTCCGCCATCGGGACATGGGGCGATCGACTGCGGCGCGGAGAACCTGCCGGGCTATCAGGAGCGGGTCGATAAGGTCTTCAAGGATATCAACGATCGCTTCAACCTGAAGATCGACGGACGCGACCGGGAGCAGCTCGCCTCGAAGACGCTGGCGGTGCAGATCGCGGTCGACTGCGACATCCGCTATCTGCAGGGGCGGAACTACAACCTGTCGCAGGCGGTCAACTACGCGCTGATCGTGTTCGGCACCTCCTCGGCGATCTACCAGCGCGATGCGAACGTCGCCCTGCAGATCCCCTATCTCAGGGTCTGGACCGAGATGGGCCCCTACCCGGGGCCGACCATCAACGATCTTCTGGGACAGGTCCGGGACTACTGGAGCGCGAACATGGGGGATGTGCAGCGCAGCACCACCGTCCTTCTGTCGAAGGATATCGGCGGCGGGCTGGCATGGGTGAACGTCCTCTGCCATGACTACGGCTACGCGGCAGTGGGCCTCGACAACGGCGTCAACTTCCCGGGCACCAACTATCTCTGGGATGTGGATGTGACCTCGCACGAGCTGGGACACAACTTCGGATCGCCCCATACCCACAACTGCTCCTGGGCTCCCCCGATCGACTCCTGCTACGCCTCCGAGGGGGGATGCTCCAGCGAGATCACCCCGCGCCCCGGAAGCATCATGAGCTACTGCCATCTGACCGCATCCGGCACACAGCTCTATCTGCATCCGAGGGTCGCCACGCTGATCCGCAGGAACTTCGAGCTCAGCTCCTGCATCAATCCGGTCGATGGAGCGCTCGACAACGATATCGCCGTGGTGCAGATCGTCGCCCCGGTCCCCGGCGGGACCCTTATCGCGGGGAACGCCGTCATGCCATCGGCGATCATCAGAAACATCGGCACCCGGACGCAGACGAACATCCAGGTGGCTCTGGCCGTGACCGCAACCACCACGCAGGCAACGTTCTACAACGCGACCCGAACCATCGCGTCGCTGGCTCCCGGAGCGAGCGCCACCGTGGCGTTCGATCAGCTTACGCTCACCGCCGCCCAGCACTATCTGGTGAAGGCATCGGCCGAGATCACCGGCGATGAGCGGAGCATCAACAACACGCTGGTGCGCCCCTTCCAGGTGAGCGAGGAGACCCCGACGGCGGCGATCACGCTGACCTCGCCGAACGGCGGGGGGATATATCCCGCCGGAAGCACGGTGCAGGTGCAGTGGAGCGCGACCGGAACCACCGATGTCACCATCCAGTTCTCGACCGACGACGGCATCACATGGATGCCGATCCGCTACAAACAGTCGGCCGCATCGGGCACACTCAACTGGACCGTCCCGGCGATCCCGACAACCAGGGCTCGCGTCAGGATCAACAGCCTGAGCGAGGCATCCTCCAGCGATATGAGCGACACGACCTTCACCATCACCGTGGGGAAGGATCTGCAGGCGTTCGACTTCATCGATCCGGTCGCCGCCGGCTCGGCCGAGTCGCCGCTGAGCCCGAAGGTCGAGTTCAGAAACAACGGCACCGAGACGCTTCGCAACGTCCCGGTACGGCTCAGGATGACCTGGCGGCCCAACGGCGCGGAGGTCTACAACGCGACCGAAACCATCGCCGAGATCGCGCCGGGAGCGGTGACGACGGTCGACTTCCCGGCGACGCCGGTGCTGCCGGACGGCGAGCATGTGATGATCGCCCGCGCGCTGCTCGACGGGGACGAGGCGCCATCGAACGACTCGATCGGACGCACCTCCAGCTTCGCCGGGCTCGCCCCGCCGATCGCCGTCAAAGCCTATCCGATGAGCCGCGCCGTGCTCCTCTCCTGGACCCCGTCGGTGAGCAAGAGCGCCACCGGCTATGAGATCTACCGGGGCACCAGCCCCGAGAATCTGACGCTCCGCGCAACGCTCCGCTCGACGGTGCTGGCCTATGCCGATGAGCCGCTGGAGGATAACACCACATACTTCTACGCCGTGCGCAGCGTAACCGACGCGAAGCGCTCGCTGGCCTCGCGCCCGGTATCGGCCATGCCGATGACCTTCCGCGCCGGGTTCGCCCTGGCCGCGCCGGAGCTCCTGCTGCCGGGCGCCGATGTGGACGCGCTGCCGGTGCCGGTGAACATGGTCTGGAGGAGCATGTCCGGCGGAGAGATCTATCAGATGCAGGTCGCCGCCGACGAGGCGATGACCGATGTGGTGTTCAATCAGTTCACCGAGACCCCCGGCACACAGTTCCAGCCCGACTTCGGCGCGACCTACTACTGGCGGGTGCGCGCGTTCAACTACAGCACGACGGGCCCCTGGTCATCGGTCCATCGCTTCTCCACGCAGTCCAACTGCGCCGGGGGCGCGCTCGCCTTCGACGGGGCCACCACGCGGATGGAGGCACCGGGCTTCTCCTGGAGCGGCAAGGAGGTCACCGTCGAATACTGGAACTATGTCTCCTCGGCCGATGTGACCAACGGCTCGGCGTTCAACGTGGGGACCGATGGGGGAGTCGACCGGTTCCAGGCGCACTCGCCGTGGGGCGACAGGATGCTTGTCTGGGATTACGGCGACTTCACCACCAACGGCCGGATCGCGACCGACTATTCGGCGTATCTCGACAAGTGGACCCATGTGGCGCTGGTCTCCGATGGGGAGCATTTCAAGGGGATCTACCTGAATGGCGTTCTTGTCAATTCCAGCCCCGAGGCATCCTACCCGCCGGCGCGCACCAGGCTTGTGATCGGTGCATTCTTCAACGACTATCACAAGGGGCTCATCGACGAGTTCAGGATCTGGAACCGGGTGCGCTCGGAGGAGGAGATCGGCCGCGATATGAGCAGCCGCATCACCGCGCCGCAGCCGGGGCTGGTGGGCTACTGGCGGTTCGATGAGGGCACCGGAACGACCGTCGCCGACCTGAGCGGCTCCGGCGCGGCCGGCACGCTCACCGCCGACACGCTCTGGCGGACATCGACCGCGCTGATCAACTGCGAGCCGAGCCGCGTGCTCTCGACGCCACAGCCCGTCGCTCCGGCCGATGGGGCAACGCTGGCAAGGACCTATGCGCCGAACCTCTCCTGGGGGCGGGTCGAAGGAGCCGGAGCATACCACCTGCAGGTCTCGACGATGTCGGACTTCTGGGACCCCGAGTGGGATATCCCGAACGTCACCGCGACGTCGCATCCTCTCGTCGGGCTCCGTCCGGCCACCACCTACTTCTGGCGCGTCAGGCCCCGCAGCGACGGCCAGACCGGACCGTGGTCGGCGGTACGGCGCTTCACCACGGCGGAGGCCTGCATGGACAACGCCCTCTATTTCGACGGCACCAAGGCAGCCGTCGCCATCGACTCCTTCGCCTTCGATGGGCGCGCCGTGACCATCGAGTTCTGGAACTACATCGACTCGGCGACGCTGAAGAACGGCTCGGCATTCGCTCTGGGGGCCGCCGACAACGTGTCAAACAGGATGCAGGCGCATGTCCCCTGGAGCGACAAAAGGGTCTACTGGGATTACGGCAATATCAACACGACCGGGCGGCTGTCGGCCCCCTACGATCTGTACATGAACAAATGGACGCATGTGGCGCTGGTCTCCAACGGCATCGACGCCAAGCAGATCTACCTCGACGGCTACCTCGTCGCGAACTCCGGCTCGGCAGGCTTCCCGCATGACCTCTCGAAGCTGACCATCGGCGGGATGCCGGGAGCCTCCTATCATCTGGGGACGATCGACGAGTTCAGGATCTGGAATACGCCGCGCACACAGGCGCAGATCCATGCCGATATGTACCGCAAGCTGCCGCCGCCGCAGTCGGGGCTGATCGGCTACTGGAACATGGATGAAGGGATGGGGATCGCCACGCGCGACTCCAGCGGCTTCGACCACAACGGCGTGCTGGTGAACGGTCCGGAATGGCGGAGCGCGCTGCTACCGCTGACAGGCATCGCCGCCATGCTCAGCGGCCCGGCGATCGTCACCCGCGGAAGCGCCGGCAACGTCTACAGCGTACCGAACACGCCGGGCATGAGCTATAGATGGATCGTGATCGGCGGAACGATCACCGACGGCGATGGCACCAACAGTCTCACGGTCCGGTGGGGAGATGGAGGCGAAGGGCTCGTCAGAGTTAACATCTCACCGCTCGACGGACTCTGCGATTTCACGGCGGAGATGGGGGTGGAGATCATGGCACCGGCGGGCGTCGAGACCGGCCAGGCAATCACCGACCTCGCCTTCACAAACGCGCCGAACCCGTTCAGCGCTACGACAACCATCTCCTACCGCCTCACCAGACGGCAGAACGTCTCCCTTGCGGTCTACTCCCTCGATGGCGCTCTCGTCGCACGGCTGGCCGATGGCCCGCAGGATCCCGGCGACCATCAGGCGGTCTTCAACGGCGAGGGGCTTCCCTCGGGGATCTACATCTGCCGGGTCGGGGTCGGGGACCGCTATCTCTACGTCAAGGCGCTCCATCTGGTACGATAAGCAAATGGCAGTGTCGCAGTGTGCCGGAATGTTGGGCCGGAGTTGAACTCCGGCCCGGCGTATCACTGCTCGACGAGCAACCTGAGAGGCTACCAAGCGAATCAGACCGATCGGTCTGATCGACGGCAATATTCCCGTCGCGGGCACTACGCCCCGCGACGGGATTTTTTTATGGCGATCGGCGGCTCCGCCGCCCCGCAACGATCGTTCCCGCCATATCATCGGCCATGGCCGGGCGGGTCTCCAGGATCTCTTCTTCAGGCATCGCGGAGCTCCCGATATCACGCGCCACGTGCATGCAGCAATACCGGAGAATCGCTATTATATGCGCTGTACGGGCTGACAGATCAGCATCGGTCATCACTGCGGGCGCATGCCATCGCTCTGCCATGTTTCCGCACCCGCTCCACTCCGGCCAGCAGCACCGACTGATGCAGGACACGCCGCGCCGCGTACAGTTCCACCAACTTAACGTCGCAGAACCATGGCGTACCCTACACGTTCTCTTGCTGCGCTGACGCTCCTCTGGATGGCCGCGCTGCTTACACCGATCAGCGCACAGACAGATCGCGCCGATCTCTCCGCGATCTTCCTGCGCGATGCGCCGCCACCGCTGATGGCCGCAACCCCACCCCCTCCCGGATCGGCGTTCATCGCCATCAACACCGCAGCCTTCGACCATACCGACCCCGCCGCGATCACCGACGTCAGGATCGAGCGATTCCCGCTCGGCCCGGAGCGGAACGTCACGCTGCTGCTCCGCCGGTTCGATGTGATGGAGCCCACGGGCGTCGCTGTCATCGGGAGATCGTCGGGGGATGTGCCGTTCGCGCTGGAGAAGCATCTGATCTTCAGCGGATCGGTCGATGGAATCGCGGGCTCCTACGTCTACCTGGCGATCTTCCGTGGCTTCGCGGTCGGCTATATCGATCTGCCGGCCCCCGGAGACATCAGCCAGCGCTACATCATCGCCCCCGATAACACCGACACACTCCTGCCGGCAACGACGATCGTCTGCGACGCACGTGCGCTTCCGCCGTCCGACCGTGGTCATATCGACTGCACAACCGAGAGCATGCCGGACTATCAGGAGCGGGTCGATAAGGTCTTCAGAGATATCAACGATCGCTTCAACCTGAAGATCGATAGCCGCGACCGGGAGCAGCTCGCCTCGAAGACGCTGGCGGTGCAGATCGCGGTAGAGTGCGACATCAGCTACTTCCGGATGCGCAACTACAACCTGTCGCAGGCAGCCAACTACGCGCTGATCGTGCTGGGAGCATCCTCGGCCATCTATCGGCGCGACGTGAACGTAGTGCTCCAGGTGCCCTATCTGAGGATCTGGACCGAGGCGGGACCCTATCCCGGACCGGGCCAGACCGATCTTCTGACACAGCTTCAGCGGCACTGGATCATGAACATGAGGGAGATCCAGAGGGATGTAACGATCATGTTCACGATCGGCGGCGGCGGCGTTGCATTCCAGGATGCCACCTGCAATGGCAATGGGATCGCGGTGATGGGCCTCGAGAGCGGCACCAACTTTCCCGACATCGGCTACCTCTGGGAGACGGATGTGACGTCGCACGAGCTTGGGCACAGCTTCGGCTCCCCGCACACCCACAGCTGCTCCTGGGCCCCGCCGATCGATTCCTGTTACCGCGCCGAGGGGGATTGCTTTAGTGAAGTGATCTATGATCGTTCCGGCAGCATCATGAGCTACTGTCATACGACCATCGCCAGAACGCAGCTCTATTTCCACCCGAAGGTCGCCACGCTGATCCGCAGCAGCCTGGAGCTCAAGCCCTGCATCACCCCGGTCGATGCCACGCTCGACAGCGATATCGCGATGGTGCAGATCCTCAGCCCGGCCAATGGCGGCAGCCTTGCCGCCGGAAAAAGCATCGTCCCCTCGGTGATCGTGCGCAATGTCGGCACCCGCACGCAGGCCGCCATCCCGGTGACGCTCACGGTGGAGAGGCCCGCGGCGCCGGAGACGCTCTACACATCGAGCCGGGCCATCCCCCTGCTCGGGCCGGGAGCCAGCACCCCCGTTACGTTCGACACCCTCACTATCAGTACTGACGGATACTACATGGTGAAGGCCTCGGCGAATCCCGCCGGCGATCAGCAGAGAGCCAACAACACGATGAGACGCCCCTTCCAGATCGTCAAAAGCCCGGCGGCGGCGGCCATCCTCCTCCTCTCGCCGAACGGCGGAAGGAGCTATGCTGCCGGGACCGACGTGCAGATACGATGGAACGCAGCCGCCGACCAGGAGGTGACGCTTCAGTTCTCGGCCGACGACGGGATCACATGGATGCCGATCCGCTACAGACAGCCGGCCGTTCCGGGGACGCTCGGCTGGACCATCCCGGCGATACCGACCACGAAGGGGCGCGTCAGGATCAACAGCCTGAACGACGCGTCGATTGCCGATATCAGCGACACCACGTTCACGATCACCGTGGGGAGGGATATGCAGTCACTCGGGCTCATCGATCCCATCGCCAATACAACAGTCGGGCTGCCGCTGGCGCCGAAGGCCGAGTTCAGGAACAACGGCACCGAGACGCTCAGCGATGTTCCGGTGAGGCTCAGAATGATCCGGCGCAGCGACGGCGCCGAGGTATACAACGATACAACCGTCATCGGGCGGATAATGCCGGGCGCATCGATGATCATCGGCTTCTCGGCCACGTCTTCGCTGAGGGATGGAGAGCATGTGGTGGTAGCGCGCGCCCTGCTCGATGCAGACCAGGCGCCGTCGAACGATTCGGTCGGGCGCACGATCAGCATCGCCGGACTCGCCGTGCCGGTCAGCCTTACGACCTATCCGATGAGCCGCGCGGTGCTCCTTTCCTGGCGGCCCCTGGTCAGCGACACGATCACCGGCTATCGGATCTACCGTGGCACCAGCCCCGAGGCACTCACGCTCCTTGCGACGATGCGCCCGACGGTCCTCAGCGCCGCCGACACATCGCTGAACGACGGAACCCAGTACTTCTACTCCGTGCGGGCCATAGACGGCTCGGGGAGAGTCCTTGCCTCACCGGCGGTGGCGGCCACGCCGATGACCTACCGGGCAGGCTTCCCGCTCAATCATCCCGCGCTTCTGCTGCCGGCCCTCGCAACGCCGGACATTCCCGCACCGACGAACTTCACCTGGCTGGACGTCCCCGGGGCGGAGATCTATCAACTGCAGATAGCCACCGATCGGGATATGTCCGATATCGTCTTCAACCAGTTCACCCAGAAGCCCGGCGCACAGATCCCGACCGAGTTTGAGCACACGTATTACTGGCGCGTCCGTGCCTTCAACTACAGCTCCACCGGCCCCTGGACAGCCGGATGGCAACTCTCCACCGCGGCCAACTGCGCCGGCGGCGCGCTCGCCCTCGATGGCGCCACAACGCGCATGGATGCCTCCGGCTTCGCATGGAGCGACAGCGCCGTCACCGTCGAGTACTGGAACTACGTTGCCTCCCCGGATGTGAGCAACGGTATGACGCTCGGCATCGGAGGCGAGGAAGAGACCGATCGGTTTATGATATCCTCCCCCGATGGGGAGAGGATGCTCGTCTGGGATTACGGCGACGCCACGATCGACGGCCGGATCAGCGCTGATTATACCCCCTACCTCGATAAGTGGACCCACGTTGCCCTCGTCTCCGACGGCGGCAATTACAAGGCGATCTTCATCAACGGCACGCTCGTCGCCTCCGGCAGCGAGGCCGACCATCCGGCGCCGCGCGCCGGACTGAGGATCGGCGCATCCCTCAACGGCTATCACAAGGGAATGATCGACGAGCTACGCATCTGGAATCGCGTGCGCACCGGCGAAGAGATCCTGCAGGATATGCACCGCCTGATCGCCGCGCCGCAGACGGGCCTGGTCGGCTACTGGCGATTCGACGAGGGAAGCGGCACCGCAGCCGCCGATCTGAGCGCGTCGCACGCACACGGGACGCTCACCGGCGGAACGCCGTGGCGGACATCGGGCACATCGCTCAACTGCCCGCCGGTCCGGTCGATCGCCGCTCCGACCCCGATGGTTCCGGCCGACGGGGATCTCTTCGGCGCGCTCTACGCCCCCACATTCATCTGGGACAGACCGCAGTTCGCCAGCGTCTACCATCTGCAGGTGATGGAGAGCGACGGCCGAACGGACCCGAAGTGGGACATCGCGAACATCATCGGCGGATCCTACACGCTGGCCGGCCTGCGTCCCGGCACGACATATTTCTGGCGCATCAGGGGAAGGAACAGCGAGGGGGACGGACCATGGTCGGCCATGTATCGCTTCACCACCGCCGATCCATGCCGGAACAGCACGCTCCGGTTCAACGGCGACAGCTCAATCGTCAGCATCGACTCCTTCGCGCTCGACGGCCGGGCGGCCACCGTCGAGTTCTGGAACTATGTCGACTCCGTCCATCGGCAGTTTCTCTCGACCTTCTCGGTGGGCAGGACCGACCGCATAGAGAACCGGATGAACGGCCATGTCCCCTGGGATGACGGCAATATCTACTGGGACTACGGCAACATCAATACTACCGGACGACTGACGGCGAGCTATACGGGGTACACCAACAAGTGGACCCATGTGGCACTGGTCTCCAACGGCGTCGACGCCATGCGGATCTATCTCGATGGGAACCTGGCCGCAGGCTCCAGCGCGGCCGACTTCCCGCGCGATCTCTCCAGGCTGACCATCGGCGGAATACCGGGAATGTTCTATCACAACGGCATGATCGACGAGTTCCGCGTCTGGAACACGCCCCGAACCCAGCAGCAGATCCGCGCCGACATGTACCGGAAACTCTCCGGCCCGCAGTCGGGACTGGTGGGCTACTGGAGCATGGATGAGGGATCGGGGATCGTCACGCACGACTCCAGCGGCTTTGCCCACGACGGGACGCTGGCCGGCGGTCCGGTATGGGAGACCACGACGCTGCGGGCCAGCGCCGCGCCGGAGCCGATCAGCGGACCGGCGGTCGCCATACGTGGCGCGGCCGACACCACCTACAGCGTGACGCCCGGCCCCGGCGAGCACTATAGCTGGAATGTCATCGGCGGAAGGATCGCCGCCGGCCAGGGCACCAACAGTATCGATGTCGCCTGGGGTGAGGGCAACGAGGGGATCGTCGCTCTGCGCACCGACCGCGACGCAGGCTGCGCCGACAGCGTCGAGATGCGCCTCGACATTGTGACACTGCTCGGCGTCGAGAACGGTGAAGCCATCGCCGACCTGGCCTTCACAAGCACGCCCAACCCATTCAACGCCTCGACTACCATCTCCTATCGCCTCACCAGACCCCAGCATGTATCCCTGGCGATCTACTCCCTCGATGGAGCGCTCGTCGAGCGACTGGTGGATGGACCGCAGCAGGCCGGCGAGCATCGGGCGGTCTTCAACGGCCAGGGGCTTCCCTCGGGGATCTACATCTGCCGGGTCGGCGCCGGGGATCGCTATCGCTACGTCAAGGCGCTGCATCTGGTACGGTAACCACATCAGACCGATCGGTCTATTCTCATATATCCCCGTCACGAAGGTTGCCCCTGGTGACGGGGATTACCGTCTCGGCATCGATGGTCCTTACGTTCACCGGAACGGAGAGCGATCGTCCCGCGCGAAAAAAGACCGATCGGTCCAATTGGTATCATCATCACGGACGCGATCCATCATGGCGGAGATCATCCCGGCGGGACAATCGGAGTCTGTCGATATGTCGGCGAAGGTACCGGAGGCTGGCGCGACCGGATCATGCCGGAACCGGCACTGTTCCGGTGAGATCGACGAAGCCGGTCCAGCGACATCCATGCCGATGGGAAGGGGGAATCCCGGAATGCGCGCTATGGATCCGCCGGATACCAGAGTGGAAAATTTTCGATATAGTTCACACACAACCGTTTGCTATCGAGGAAGATGATTCACTACATTGTAACAATGTATATGCGGATACATCATCACCGACCCGCATCGCTTGAGTGGTTCCCGCACCTGACTCTCCTTCCCCTTTCCGTACATGCCGCTCCTGCGATAAGCGCCCGAGGTTATGCTGCATCCACCGTACACTCACCCTAACGTTGCAGGAACCCAATGCACCCTACACAATCGTTTGCAACAGTGGCGATCCTCTGGCTTGCCGCGCTGATCGCGACCCCGCTCAGCGCACAGTCACGCCGCGCAGACCTCTCCAACCTCTTTCTTCGCAATGCCCCTCCCCCGCTGATGGCATCTATGCCGGTGCCGCAGGGCTCGGCGTTTCTTACCGTCAACGGCCAGGCATTCGACCTGGTGTCGCCAGCGGCCATCACCGACGCGCGCATCGACCGCTTCCCGCTCGGCTCCGGCCACAGCGTCTCGCTGCTGCTCCATCGCTTCGACGTCATGGCGCCGGCCGGGATCGCCGTGATCGGCACATCCTCCGGCGATCGCCCTCTCGCGCTCGACAGACACCTCATCTTCAGCGGGTCGGTCGAGGGGATCGAGGGCTCCTTCGTCTACCTGGCGATCTTCCGTGGCTTCGCCACCGGCTATGTGGAGCTGCCGGCCTCCGGCGGAGCCACGCGGCGCTACCTCATCTCTCCCGACAACGTCGCCGGGCTTCTGCCGCCGACGATGATCGTCTACGACGAACGTTTGCTTCCAGCGCCGGACCAGGGCCATATCGACTGCGGGACCGAGAACCTGCCGGGCTATCAGGAGCAGGTGGACGAGATATTCCGCATGGTCAATGAGCGCTACAGGCTGAGGGGCAAGGGAGATGATCGGGGGAAAACCGCCTGGAACACCATCGTCGCGCAGGTCGCGGTCGAGTGCGATGTCCGCTATTTTCAGGGGCGGAACAGCAACCTCTCGCAGGCGGCCAACTACGCGTTGATCGTCTTCGGCGCCTCGTCGGCGATCTACCAGCGCGATATGAACGTGGCGCTGCAGGTTCCGTATCTCAGGATCTGGACCGAGATCGGCCCCTACGTCGGACCGACGAAGTTCGACGTTCTGGAGCAGACGCTCAATTACTGGACCGAGAACATGGAGGCGGTGAAGCGTAGCACCGTGGTCCTGCTGTCGAAGGATATCGGCGGCGGGCAGGCATGGACCATGCTCCCCTGCGATCCCAAGAACTGCGCGGTGGTCGGCCTCAACAACGGGATCAACTTCCCCGCCTCGGGCTACATCTGGGACGTTGATGTGACGTCGCACGAGCTGGGACACTGCTTCGGCTCCCCCCATACCCAGAGCTGCTCCTGGGCTCCGCAGATCGATTCATGCGTCGCCCCCGAGGGAGAGTGCTTCGGTGAGATCAGGCCGCGCGTCGGCACCATCATGAGCTACTGTCATCTGACCACCTCCGGCATACAGCTCTATTTCCATCCACGGGTCTCGACACTGATCCGCAACGTCTTCGAGGTCACATCGTGCTTCGATCAGGCCGAGGGAACGCTCGAGAACGACATTGCGGTGGTCCAGATCGTGGCCCCGGCCAACGGGGGCTCGGTGGCCGCCGGAAGCGCTGTCACGCCGTCGGTCATCGTGCGCAACATCGGCACCCGCGCGCAGACGGGCATCCCGGTGACCCTCACCGCCGAATCGCCCGCGACGCCGGGAACCTTCTACACAGCAACCGCCACGATCGCCTCGCTGGCCCCCGGAGCAGAGACCACCATCACCTTCACCCCGCTTGCCATCCCCACCCCGGGGAGGTATCTGGCGAGGGCCTCGGCCGAGCTCGGAAGCGATCAGCAGCGGGGGAACAATACGATGGTCCGCCCCTTCCAGGTGACCGGCACGCCATCGGCCCCGTCGGTCTCCCTGAGTACCCCCAACGGCGGCGAGGCCTACCCGGCCGGCAGCTCAGTGGAGATACGATGGAGCGCCCCCGGCGCCGAGGAGGTGACCATCCAGTTCTCGGCCGACGATGGCATCACCTGGATGCCGATCCGCTACCGGCAGCCGGCCGCATCGGGAGCGATCGCCTGGACGGTGCCCGCGATACCGACCACCAGGGCGCGCGTCAGGGTCAACGATCTGAACGACGCGAGCGCCGCCGACATCAGCGACGCGACATTCACGATCACCGTGGCGAAGGATCTGCAGGCGCTCGATTTCGTCACGCCGGTCGCCAATGGATCGGCCGATGTGCCAATGACGCCGAGGGTCGCGTTCAGGAACAACGGAAGCCAGATGCTGCGCGATGTCCCGGTGCGCCTGACGATGAGCTGGCGCCCCACCGGCCTGGAGGTCTACAACGGAAGCGCCACGATCGCCGAGATAGCTCCCGGCGCGGTGAAGACCGTCGAGTTTCCCATCACGCCTCTGCTGCCGGGCGGAGAACATGTGATGATAGCGCGAGCTCTGCTCGACGGGGACGAGGCGCCATCGAACGACTCGGTCGCGCGCACGGCCAGCTTTGCCGGGCTCGCCCCCCCGGCAGCGATCAAGGCATATCCGATGAGCCGCTCGGTGCTCCTGTCATGGAACGCCTCGATAGGCAAACCGGTCACCGGCTATGCGATCTACCGTGGCACCGCCCCCGAGAACCTTGCTCTGATCGCCACGACACGCCCCACGGTGCTGGCCTATGCCGATGAGCAGCTGGAGGATGGCACGACCTACTTCTACGCGTTGCGGGCAGTCGACGAGGACCGAACATCGTTTGCATCCCAGACGATAACGGCCGTGCCGATGACCTTCAGGGCCGGGTTCGCGCTCGCCCCCCCGGAGCCGCTGCTGCCGGCTGCGGACGCGACCGATCCGGGAGGAGTGGTGAATGTTGTCTGGGGGAGCGTCTCCGGCGGGGAGATCTACCAGATGCAGGCCGCCTCCGACGAGGCGATGACCGAGGTCGTCCTCAACCAGTTCGTCCAAGGGGCCAGCACGCAGATCCGGAACGACTACGGAAAGAGCTACTACTGGCGCGTCCGCGCTTTCAACTACAGCACGACCGGCCCCTGGTCCCCCGTCCGGCATTTCACTGTCAGCAACAGTTGCGCCGGCGGCATGCTGGCGTTCGATGGCGCCACGACGCGCATGGAGGCGGAGAATCTCGCCTGGAACGGTAAGCAGGTCACCATCGAGTTCTGGAACTACGTTGCCTCCGGCGATATGACCAACGGCTCGACGTTCAGCATCGGAACCAGGAGCGGAGCCGATCAGTTCCAGGCGCAGGTTCCCCGGGCCGATGGCATGCTCGTCTGGGACTATGGCGATACAGCCGCCGGCGGCCGGATCATCGCCAATTATACCCCGTATCTCAACAAGTGGACTCACGTTGCCCTTGTCTCCGATGGCGACCATTTCAAGGCGATCTATCTCGACGGCATGGCGGTCAATATGGACCTTGATCCGGTGACATCGAGGTCGACGCAGCGCACCGGCCTGACGATCGGCGCATTCGCGGGCAACCATCGCAAGGGGCTCATCGACGAGTTCAGGATCTGGAACCGCGAACGGTTCGATGAGGATATCCAGCGCGATATGCGCCGGCAGATCACCACGCCGAGGCCGGACCTCGTCGGCTACTGGCGGTTCGATGAAGAGAGTGGAAGCACCGTCGCCGATCTGAGCGGTCTGGGTGCCGACGGCACGCTGACGGCCGCGGCGATGCGGCGCGCATCGGACATGACGATCGACTGCGCAAACAGCTCCCCGCTCACATTTCCCGAGCTCGTCGCTCCGGCCGAGGAGAAGAGCTTCGACGTCGTGTTTGCGCCGACACTTGCCTGGACGGAGGTGCCGTCGGCCACTCTATATCAGCTACAGGTGGCCCAGGGATATGCCTTCTGGGACGCGGAACGGGATATCCCCAACGTGCCCGGCACATCCTATACGCTGACCGGCCTCTCTCCCGGCGTCACATACTTCTGGCGGGTCAGGGCACGGAACAGCAGCGAGGACGGCCCCTGGTCCCCCGTGCGACGCTTCACCACCGCCGGCGTATGCCCGGCCAGCGCGGTGGCGTTCAACGGCGAAAGCTCGCTGGTCGCCATCGACTCCTTCGCATTCGATGGGCGAGCCGCCACCATCGAGTTCTGGAACTATGTCGACTTGAGCGAAGTGCAGAAATCCTCAGCGTTCTCCGTGGGCATGGGTGACAACTCATCGAGCCGGATGCAGGCACGTGCCCCCTGGAACGACGGGAACATCTACTGGGATTACGGGGATATCGCCACCAACGGCCGGCTGACGGCGAGCTACGCATTCTCCATGAACAAGTGGACGCATGTGGCGCTGGTCGCCAACGGGATCGACTCCAGGCAGATCTATCTCGATGGGAACCTGGCCGCAGCCTCCGGCGCGGGCGGCTTCCCGCGCGATCTCTCCAGGCTGACCATCGGCGGGATACCGGGAGATCTCTTCCACAAGGGCATGATCGACGAGTTCCGCGTCTGGAACACGCCGCGCACCCAGGCACAGATCCGCGCCGATATGTACCGCAGGCTCCCGAGCCCACAGTCGGGGCTGATAGGCTACTGGAGCATGGGTGAGGGAACCGGGACCACCACGCATGACTCCAGCGGCTTCGCCCACGATGGCGTGCTGACCGGCGGAGCGGCATGGCGCAATGCTGCGCTCCCGCTGGTGGCCCCGCCGGAGCCGATCAGCGGACCGGCGATCGCGATCCGTGGCAGCGGCGGCAACGTCTACAGCGTGACGGATATCCCGGGCAGGAGCTACGTCTGGGAGATCAGCGGCGGATCAATCGTCAGCGGTCAGGGGACCGGCAGCATCACCGTCGCATGGGGCGATGGCAGGGAGGGGATCGTCACGGTGACCACGGCGTCGGACGGCGGATGCGCGGAGATGGCGGAGATGCATGTGGAGATATCGGAACCGGCGGGGGTCGAGACCGGCGCGGCGATCACCGATCTCGCCTTCACGTCCGCGCCCAACCCGTTCAGCGCATCGACAACCATCTCCTATCGCCTCACCAGACGCCAGAACGTCTCACTGGCCGTCTACTCACTCGACGGCGCGCTCGTTGCCCGGCTGGCTGACGGAGTTCAGGAGGCTGGCGAGCATCAGGCGGTCTTCAACGGCCAGGGACTCCCCTCGGGGGTTTATGTCTGCCGGATCGATGCCGGATCACGGTATCGCTATGTCAAGGCGCTGCATCTGGTACGATAAGCAAAAAAGACCGATCGGTCTCATCGATAAACGTATCCCCGTCGCGAGCGTATGTCTCACGACGGGGATTTGGTATAGTGTCCGGAGCGGACGCTGGAAGCGCCGGGCTCATCGCGATGGATGGAGTACGGTGCCGGACTACTCCTTCTCCACGCCGCCACTGCCGTGGGTCTGCCCGGTCTCTCCCGGAGTATAGAGCGTCCCCTCGGGATTGCGCGGCGGCTCGGCGTACTGCTGGCGATCGGCCTGCATCCCGGCCATCTTGTCGCCGAGCCCCGGCGCCACCTTCGCCACGAACGTGTTGAACTTCGCCATCATCCCCACCTTTACATCGCGCGTCGGGTCCACCGCCGCGCCGAGGATGGCATCGGCGACATCCTGCGGGTCGACCTGCGGAGTCGGAAGCTTCGGCTCCTGATCCATATAGTTCTTGGCATGCTGCGGATACGGAGTATCGACGGCGGTCGGCTGGATCAGGGTCACCGATACCGGCGCATCCTCCAGATCCAGCTCGACGCGGAGCGCGTCGGTAAAGCCCTTAACAGCATGCTTCGACGCGGAGTACATCCCCTGCAGCGGCACCACCGCGTCGGAAACCTCGCTGCCGACGTTGATGAGCGCCCCTCCGCCACGCTTCAGATGCGGGAGCACGGCGAGCGATCCGTTGACCACTCCCCAGAAGTTCGTATCGAACAGCCGGCGGCTGTCCTCCTCCTTCACCTCCTCGAGACGCCCGTAGATCGAGACGCCCGCATCGTTGACCCAGGTATCGATCCTGCCGAACTTCTCGATAGCGGCCGAGGCCACCTTCTCCACCTGCTCGCGGTCGGCCACATCGGCGACCACATAGATCGCCTCGCCCCCCGCCTCGTTGATCTTCCGCGTGATCTGATCCAGTGTATCCTGGCTCCGCGCGGCGAGAACAAGCTTCGCCCCCTGCTTCGCGGCGGACTCGGCCGTGGCAAGCCCGATGCCGCTGGATGCGCCGGTGATAACCATCACCTGCTGGTCGAGAGATTTCAATGTAACCGCCATGACAACTCCTGAATATTGAATACATGTTCCGTACGATATCTCCCGAGCACCGTACAATCACCGAGCCATCGCGCGTCGGCCCCGTGGGCTCACAAGGCATGAATATTGAGCACGGGGGACGCGATCGCCGGATGCGCGCACACTCCATGGAATTAATGGATGAGCTCGGATATCCTGAAAAAACAGAATCCATCTCCCCGCGGAAAATGTAGCATCGACGGTACGGATCGTTATATGAAGGCCGAGGTGGTATGGGGAAAGAAGGGGTTGCATCACTCCCGGCGCCGCGCGTCATGACGCCGATCCGGAATGACGATGACCGGCGTCGGGCGGTGTGGCCACAGCATGCGATCCCCCGGCTCAATGCAAATATTGATCCCTGGCGTGCGCGGCCATCACATTGTATATTTCCCGGTCACAACACGATTCACATATAATGGATTGACACATGGGACAGTGGGATATCGAGACCATCGACGACCTTGCATTTGAATTCAGCCGGGCGGCTCTGTTTCGCCGGTGGCTGGCGATGATTACGGATCTGATCATCATCGTATTGTTTTCAGGTATAGTGATCACACTGCTCGACAGCGTCCAGAAGAGCGTACCGATGATCTCCATACTCATTGTCGGCGCTATATGGTTCAGCTATTATTTCTTCATGGAGTCGCGCTGGGGCATGACGCCCGGCAAGATGATCACCAGCATTCGCGTCGTCGACGAGCAGGGCAATCCTCCCGATATGGGAAAGACGGCGATCCGGACGCTGGCGCGGCTGATCGAAGCCAACCCATTCATTCTGGGCACGCTCCCGGCAGCCATATCGATCTTCACGTCGAAGGCATCGCAGCGCATTGGCGATCGCATTGCAAAGACGTATGTGTTGAGAAAAAGCGATCTGGATGCCTTTGCCAATGGCGGTGAGGAATGGGATATCTGACCTCATTCTGAATATTACGATGGCAGCGGATAATGGTGATATACCGAAAATTCTGTCAGATATTTTTTTATATATCGAAGCTCGTGGGATATAGCCACGGGCACGATTCGACACTGTTTCAGCGTGCCGGAATACTGGGCCGGAGTTGAGATCCGGCCCAGCCAGTCATCGCTCGGCAATCAATCCGAGACACTTACCACGCTCCGCCGAGCATGGCCGGCAATCGAGAATTCCGATATGCCGGCCGCCATCTTCGTACCATCGCACTCCACGTCCTCCTCCCGACATATCGGATATTCCACCAGATCATCGGCAGTGTCCACAATCAGTGACGCAGTAGTGGTGAGTGAAGCGCACCGTATGTATTACGATACCATTATGTTGGCTGCCGGACCTGTAGCTACCGCATATTTATCTATGCCTCGCTCCTCCGATTACCGATATCGTTGAACCAGAGCAGCATGCGCCGGAACGCAGATCCGTGATGAGGCCGATCTCATATATTTTGTTTCCTGCCATTGTTTGCGGGGAGATCGGGAATTCTCTTATCCGATTCAGGGATATAACGGCCCTTCGGCAATGTCTCTCCTCCATAGCTCCATCGGCTATCCCATACCGCGATGGTCTACGGAGCGCGCTCGGCGCCGACCGCGGCATGCGAACAGGATAGTTCCATGCCGATTTCGTATACTTCGCTCGCCGGTGCCCGCAGAAGGCATCCCCCTCCCTCTTCTCTTATGTCTCCATACTTCGGCTTCCGAGCGATCGCGCTCAGGATGACGTCATGATCATGCAACGGATACATGGTACCGGACGGCATGATGGCGCATCGCAGTGCCCTCGCACGCAGTCGCATGGAACATCATCATCGACCTATTCAACACAGGAGAACCACTATGGCGTTCGGAGATCTGGCGAAACAACCCAACATCCTGATCATCATCAGCGACCAGCAGAGCGGGCATCCGCACTGGCCGGAGGGCTGGGCGGATGCGAACCTTCCGGCGATGCGACGTCTGAAAAAAAACGGACTGACGTTCGAGCGTGCCTACACCAATTCCTGCACCTGTTCGCCGAGCCGCACCACACTGTTCACCGGACTTTATCCGGCACAGCATACGGCGCTTGAAGTGCTGGAGTTCGATCATATGCACGACCTCCAGGAAAACAGCACCACGGCGATCAAGGAGCGGCGCCAGCGTGGCCTCTCCAGCCAGATGCAGAACATGGCGAAGATGATGAAGACCGCAGGCTACAACGTGATTTACAAGGGGAAGTGGCATCTGACCAAGCCGGCCCAGTTCAGCACCTCGCTCGGAGAGAAATACTGGACCGAGATCGATGCGGTGCATATCGCCGAGCGGTGGGGATTCGACGGCTGGGGGATGCCCGACGCGGGGGATAATCTTGCCATCGCCAACATGGGGGGCGGCAGCACCAACAACGACGGGCGGTTCGTCGACGGACACGGACAGTCGGCGAAATACGGCTATCTGCCGACGGAGATCACCGAGGCGCAGAGCGTGCTCCATTTCCTGCGCACCTACGATTCCGATAAGCCGTTCTGTCTGATCGTCTCGCTGGTCAACCCGCACGATGTCCTCTCCTATCCCGGCACCGGCCAGGCATACGTCACGGTCGACGGCGAGCAGGTCCCGCTCTATCAGGCCGCCGGCTACAACGACGCCGACTTCATGGATCTTCCCATCGGCCTGCCTCCCACCGTCAACGAATCGCTCGATACGAAGCCCAAAGCCCAGGCTGAATTCCGGACGCTGAGCAACGTGGGGAACGGGCCGATCACCGAGAATGATGTCGATGCACAGCTCGGCTACTGCCGCTTCTATGCGTATCTCTCCACCGTGGTCGACGGCGAGATCATGCGCGTGCTCGATGCGCTCGATGAAACCGGCCGCACCTCCGACACCGTTATCATCCGCACCAGCGATCATGGCGATATGGCGATGTCGCACGGACGCCAGCGCCAGAAGATGTTCAATGTCTATCAGGAGACGCTGAACATCCCGCTGATCATCTCCAATCCCACGCTCTTCCCGGAGCCGCAGACCACCGATTCGCTCGCCTCGCTGATCGATATCATGCCGACGCTCGCCACCATCGGCGGAGTTCCGCATCCCGAGGCATGGATCTTCAAAGGGAATGATCTCACGCCGATCATCAAGGACCCGAGCGCCAGCGTTCAGGATTTCATCCACTTCACCTACGACGATCTCTACTTCTATGTCCCCGGCGCCAACCGTATCCGCTGCATCACCGAGACGGGATGGAAGTACGCGGTCTACTACGATATCTACGACGGGACGCAGCCAGAATACGAGCTCTACGATCTTGCGGCCGATCCCTATGAGACGGCGAACCTGGCCTATCCGTCGGTCTTCGCCGCGCTTACGCCGGAGGAGCAGGTCCGCGTGGAGGCAGAGCGGCAGCGGCTGCACGCCAAGCTCACGCACGCGATGGACCGGCTTGGCACCACGCCCGATATGATCATCTGGCCGGAGAAATCGGGGGACGACTCGTTCGCATCGACCGATCTGCCACGGCACAGCCCATATGCGGAGCCGACCGAGGAAGCGGTGACGTCGTAACGCTATAGTACGGTCGGGGCGGGGGATGGGTCATCGATGGGTCAATCCCCCTGCCGCCTTTATATCATTTGACGATATCGACGTGGTTATTTCCCTGGCGCGATGCCCATTACGGGCCGTTGTACCGGGCTCTGATCCGGGCCGCCGGATTTTCTCACTGTACCGTGTCGCGGTATCGCAGACAAGGCCATCCCACCGGGCTCTCTATTATCGGCACTTCGTTCAATTCCACCAGCGGCACTCACATGCGATACCCACGACAACGACCGGATAATGTTCGGCATATCTCCATCGGATTTCCGGAAGGCGACTCCATACTACAACCATATAAAGCGCTGATGATTGCGAGAGCGCAAACGGTTTACCCGATTACCCGAAATTGAGCCCGCTATAATTCTTCATGATACGCTTCCTTGGATATTTTCCAGGAGGGGTACATGATGATGTACCGGTACATCATCATGTACTGGCGAAGCAGGCAACGACACCGTAAGTTGCTCGCGCAGTCTATAGCTAGCTCGAATCTGGATACCACATAGCGCATCAAGAGCGACCCAGACGATATCGCAGCACAAGCGGACGCAGGCATACCCCCCGGCGATTTTCAAAATCATTATTCTCAAGCGATCGCACAATTCACGGTACGTGCAATCCCGTGGTGGTACCATCTCCGAACCGATCGGATATCATCACGGATTCCGGGTGAAACAACTCCGGCGCGTGCTTCATGATATATTACATCGGGAGCAGGACCATGCAACGATTTCTTTTCACAATACTCACCTCGGTGGCGACGATGATCGCGATGGCAGGAGCCACATCGGCTATTGCGCAGTGCCCACCGAAATGCACCTACCATGTCAGCGTACTCTGCCCTCTATCGCCAGGATGCCTTCCGCTGCAGCTGACCACAGGCTGGCACTGCCTCAACATGATCCAGGCCGAAACACGACCGATCGGGGGATGCGGTGAATACGATTTCCCGAAGGTCGGCCCCTGCGAACCGGTCCCCTGCAATCTTCTCTGGGCATCGCTCGACGGCGGCACCACTATCGTCCTGCCGAACGGTCCCCCGGTCGACTACCGCTGCGCCGATGGAACTGTGCGCTGTCTGACGCTACGCCAACTCGCGGACGGCTGCTCGGTTATCATGATTACACCTGGTCCGTGCAGTTGATATTATCAGTTGATGCGTAGCAGTACTTTAATAGGGTGCAGTGCGCCTCTTTCTCATAGTAGGGGATGCCCAGCCCGGTTTTGGAGATGGATGTGCCGCGGCATATCTGCTGCTACACTGTATCTCTAGATGATAGAATGCCGGCATCAATCAGCCGGGCCATTACCGCGAACGACTTCTGCTCAAAGTAATAAGAAGCCATCTCATAAATTAATAAGAGGGGCACCCCGCAATACATCACTGCCTATTACTTGGAGGAAACAGCATGATCGCTCAGCAAGACCAACCAGCAACCGCGCAGAAGAATCCCAAGCTAGCAGACCTGATAGAGGAAACATCGAATAGAATCGATTTCCATCGAAAATGGGATCGAATTCATTCTAGAACGCCGCAATGGTTCGCTGGGATAGCATTGTCATTTAGCTTGGTTGCCTCAGTTTTGGCTGCCATCGGCGGCATAAGCATAATTGGACAGAAATATTATAATGCGGCCGTCGCCGTTTTCGCATTAATTCCAGGTTTTATCGCTGCAATCGAATCGAAGTTTAGATTTGAAGCTAGGGCTACCCATCACTATAATTGCGCCAAGAAGATGGACTCCGTGCGCCTGGACTTGATATATACCGATATATCAATTGACGATGCGGTTAAGCGCATTAATCAGGCATATGCAGAAGTAGAATACCCTACCCTAGGCCGATAGTCCATGTTAATGTGACCCAAACAAGAGACATCACATGAGATCCATGACCGGGAAAGACTTCATTAAGAGTATGAAGCAGCCTGAGGAGCCTAAAAGGATGTATGTGCCTGGGATGGCAAAGCCAGCACCTGATAAGGATGATGGCATTATGCTTAGCCCTACTCTCGGTTGTGGCCCTGGACAAAAATCCCACTTAGTGCTATCGAACACGTAGTCCATCTGACCAAAGCAGCCTGCTACGACCACGAGCACCTATAGTTGCTGTATATTTTTAAAGACAGCGATGACCCGATAACGTTAGCCCTCTATCAGCTCTTGGAGTCCACCATGAAACAACTATCAGCACGGATAGCGGTAAATTTTGGAAGACCAATAGAAGAACCTGTTATGGCAATGGCCCGACAGTCTCTTGGAACTTTTAAAGACAATTTGCCGGAGAAGGGAGGCTGTCGTTTCATGCTAATCCCAGTCCCTATTTGTTGACCGTTGCCATTCAACCCAGGTCCACACGAGCCACCGCCATCGGCACTCCTCCATCTATGAATGCGCTATAATACCGATAATAATTCCTATTTGCTATTAGTTTAACCACGAATAGTTGACAGAGTAGCAGCGCTTAATCAATTTGGCTAAGCGCTGCTACTTTATTATCAACTGACATAAGTATATAAGTGCCAGCATTAGTGATATCAGACCGTTAGGGGATGAAAGTTCTAGCTCCTACCGTCAGGTAGATATCCCCATTCACAAACGATTCAGCGCTGTGCTTCCTCGCTATAGACCTGTTGCAGCTCTCCCCGGCGGCTGAACACCAGCAGATACGCCAGTATCCCCTTATCCACCAATATCTCGCCCTCCTCGTCGTACCACACGTGTCGATCCTTGTACAGATAGGCCATCACCAGATAGTGCCATGCGCTCATGCTGCTGTCAATGCAGAAGAACTCCAGTGTCGCAGTGCTGTCAATCGTTGTCGACAGAGGCCGAAGCGTTGTGTCGAGATGGACAGCACAATGAGAGATACCGGTGCGTACATGGCGCACATCCTCATTAAGGGTGGAATCACGGTGATCCCTCAGAAAATTGACCAAGCCCTGATCATCATTTAGCGAGAGGTTCAGGGAGATCACCGTATCAAGGACCAGGATCGGCAGTGGCTCTTGTACGCCGAAGAAGGTGCGAGCCTTCTCATCATGGGCGATATACTCGACAGTCATGGCATGGAGCTGCTGGGGAAGAACGCCCGCACGGCGTTGCTGGGCGGTGGCGCCTGTGCAGAGCAATAGAGTAATGACCAGCGATAGGATAGGGATGAGATACATCGGGTTGTCTCCTGTATCGGACTGGAACTATGCGATCCTCGATGGCATGGACACTCCTAGTTGTACACTCCGGGGCTGATCAGCACTCGCTCCAGATTCCCCTCACGATCGAATATAAACAGCAACTCAGCGCCACAGCCATAGCGTATGAACTTGATGTTCTTAACCGGATTATCCCAGAACTGTGGTATAATCGGAAATATCGCTCTATTTAGTATGTGCCTTCCTGGAATTAGATTATCAGTAATATCCGAAAGAATAGCATGTACCCAGACATGGACGGGCATGACGCCGTGCTCGGATGCCTGGAGCGGAGCGTCTCGACGATACGGCGCGTCTCGGTATCATGGCCCTTGTCGCCGGTCAGATAGAGCTTTAGATACTCGTAGGTGCGCTTGCCGTGATGGTAGATTCCAGATAGGGCGAACGATCGTCGTTGCTCAGTTTCCTCTCTCGAAACTTCACCTTGCCGGAGTAGGTTTCTTTCTTCGCCGTATGCCCCCCCGTTTGCGGTTTTGTATTTTGATCCTGGTTCTTCTGTTCCCACGGGAAAACAGAAAACGGTCAAGCGATAAAAATGATCAAAACGACCACAAACGGGGAGAGGCGATAGAAAGCCAAATCAGCGAGATCAGCCGGGAACCTTCTCTTCTTCCACTTCCGCCCCCCCGTTCATCGCCACGAATAGTTTTTGCTCAAAGTTCTTCCACATCATGCTCTCGACCGGCTTATCGCTGCGGCCGTTGTACTTGGCGCTCCCCTTCACGTTGTAAGGAACCTGCACGTCGCCGCTGGTGGTGAAGTAGATGAGCTGGCCCACCGGCATGCCGGCATAGACGCGGATCGGCTGCTTGACCGAGATCTCGAGCGTCCAGTGGTTGCAGAAGCCCACATCCCCCTTGCCGGCCGTCGCGTGGATATCGATGCCGAGACGTCCCACCGAGCTCTTCCCCTCCAGGAACGGGACATGCTTGTGCGACTCGGTATACTCGAGCGTGACGCCGAGATAGAATCGCGCCGGGGTCAGCACATAGCCCTCCTCCGGGATGCGGAAAGCGGTGATCTGGTTGTGCTTGCGGGCGTCGAGCACCTCATCGTTGTAGGTAGCGAGCCACTCGCCGAGATGGACATCGTAGCTGTTGCTCCCGAGGGAGTCGCGACGGTAGGGATGAATGACGATTTCTCCGCGCTCGATCGACTGGAGAATCTCGGAATCGGAAAGGATCATGTATGCTAGAGTGAAATAGAGTGCGTTGTTTATCGACAAAGTTCGCCCGCCGGACCTTCACGCACAAGCCCACCGGGGACGGAAGAGCCACGGAAATCCTGTATGGGATGGAATTTGCATCCGGCGAGGGAAACGAGCGCGGGGAGAGCATGGACGATACACACGGTTTCCAATGGACCGCCGGGCGGGCCCATCCGCTGGTAGTGTCTCAGTATGCCAGCATGTTGGGCCGGAGTTCAACTCCCGCCCAGCGTATCAGTGCTCGACGATCACACTGAGACACTACCGTCCCTCCCCCACTCCGGACATCGAAAAACCACTCCGCCGATGAGCTGGCACAACCAGAGCACAGAGCGGAAATGCACGGCCCATCGGAAACGACGACGGGCATGGAGCGTTGTACCTCCATGCCCGTCCTGCATATGCCATAGCGATTCCGAGCAGAGGCTCAGTCCACCTGCTTGAGGTAGGTGCCGGCCGGGATCTGATCGGACGGCTGCACCTGGTTCATGATCGACAGATCGGTCACCGTGAGCCCGGCCGAGGAGTTGACCTGCACGAGCGACTGGAACTGATCGGTGCGCGGGGCCTGGAAGACATCCAGACGGAACGGCTGCACGTTCAGCACCGACGCATTTGTGACCTGCGAGAAGTTGCTGAACACCCCCTCGAACGTCGAGGAGTAGGCGCTGAACCTCCCCTGATCGCTGTAGCCGTGGAAGACGTAGACGAGGTTATCCTTCATGATGAAATAGCTGAGCGCCGTCAGCACCCCCGTTCCACCCTGCCCGTCATCGACCGAGATATTGCTCCTGAGGCGATACGCCTGGAAGCCGTTGACGGTCGTGGCGCCGCTCTCGGAGACCTGGGCCTTGTTGGCCTGCACGAAGCTGTTGGCCGCCGCCGACGGGCTGGTGCCGCTCGCGGTGGTCAGGATGATCGCGGCATCACCGGCGCTGGGCGCCATCTGCACCTGGGTAGCCATATTGGCGACCTGCCAGCCGCTCGGCACCGGGAACTGGAAGCCCGACTCGGGATGATAGAAATAGCCCCCCTGCACGAAGCCCTGGCGAGGGTCCTCGCCGAAGATGATGTTCTGCAGGCGTGGCAGATACTGCTCCGGGTTGACCCCGCCGAGCTGCCCGCCGTACTGTCCGGCCCAGTAGGCAGCGCGCGTGGTGATCGTCCCCTCGCGCTCCCCCGGATCGGGATGGGTGCTCGTCCAGGTCGGGACGCCGCCATCCTCCTCCTGTCCCTGCATCCGCTCCAGCACATCGAAGAACTTCGCCCCCTCGCTCGCCTGATAGCCCGCCTTGGTGGCGTAGCGGACGCCGAGCTCGTCGGCATCGCGCTCGTCGTCGCGGCTGTACTTCAGGAACAGCAGCTCCAGTCCCGTGGAGACGGCGCCGAGAAACGGCTGCACATCCTGGAAGACCGCTCCGCCGATGCCGATGCCGAGGTTCACAAGCTGGGAGTTGGTGTACTGCCGCGCCGAATGGTGCGCGGTGACATGCCCCACCTCATGGCCGAGCACCATCGCGAGCTGCGCATCGTTCTCGAGATAGGCCAGCAGACCGCGGGTGACGTAGATATAGCCCCCCGGCAGCGCGAACGCGTTGATCACCGATGTGTTGAGCACCCGGAAGGTATAGGGGTAGTTGGGATCGTCGGAGACGGCGGCAACCTTCTTCCCCATCTCGGTGACATGGGCCTGCACCGCTGCATCCTCATAGATTCCGTACTGGGCAACGATCTCGGCGTCCCCCTGCTGCCCGAGCTGGATCTCCTCGTCGCGGGAGAGCAGCGAGAACTTCTTCTCGCCGGTGACCGGGTCGGTGACGCAGCCGTTCAGGCCGCAGACGAGCAGAAACGCAAGAAGGACGCTGCGGGTGGCGTTCCTCCGATACCATGGTCGGATTGTCGGCTTCATAGTCTATCGCTCCAAATTCTTTATTGAGATATCCCGGACTTCCATGCAATTGGGCTGCCAAACTTCCCGTCCGGCTCATCGGATGCCCGGTGCGCGAAGGAGGCACTGAGAAGACATACGCCGGGAGGATCGGTTTGTCCGTCGCCGGGATTTCCATAACGGCGCCAGGTTCCCCATTTCTTCATAGATTCCGGCAATTGCGAACCATTAGTGACACATAACGTTCCATAGTTCCATGGCATCACACAGCTGGCTTATCAAGAACACGGCGGCGGGCACCGGGCGCACGATCGTCGTCACACCGCACAACAGCGATTTCCGCTTCATCTCCGCCGCGCGGATCATCCTCGACGGCGACACGCCGAGCGTGGCCGCCCGCAACGAGGGGGCCGAGACGACGCTGATGGTGCTGCATGGAACCGGGCGCGTCCGGGTCGGCGGGGAGACCTATCAGGTCGAGCGGTTCGATGGCGTCTATATCCCGCGCGGCGAGGAGTTCACCGTCGAGACCGACGAGCGGCTCGATATCGTCGAGGGGAGCGCGCCGACCGAGCTGACGTTCCCGGCCGCGCATGTGCGGCATGCGGAGACGAAGGAGCGCGAGGGGATGCATCTGAAGGTGGGAGAGGAGCCCTACTACCGGGAGATCCACAAGGTGATCGCCGAGAACGTGGAGGGGGCGAAGCTGATGACCGGGGTGACAATGTCGAAGCCGGGGAACTGGACGAGCTGGCCGCCGCACGAGCATGCCGCCACGCAGGAGGAGCTTTACCTTTTCTTCGATATGCCGCGCTTCGGAACGCAGTACGTCTACACCGATATCGAGAACCCGGAGCTTATCACGCCGGTCTACGAGGACGATGCGGTGGTGATCGTCAGGGGATATCATCCCAACGTCGCCGTCCCCGGCTACCCTATCAACTTCGCCTGGATTCTCTGTTCGCTCGAGGACACCACCTACCGGAAGCTCGGCGGGGTGAACGTCCAGCCGGAGTTTCTGATGGAGACGGGGCTCAGGTAGCAGCGATCAGCACGTCATATCTATCACACGAAGGGCCTCGGTATGAGGCCCTTCCGCATTCGACGGATGCCACCCACAGAAATAATGGGGCACGGACCTCATCGGCGTATAACGGGAAAACCGCTCGATACCACGGCACCGACAGACCAGCCCGTTGTTGATCGATCCCCCTGTGCGGGAGAAAATCCCGGAAAAATCATCTGCGGGAATCGCCAGCCGGGGCGACCGCCGCTTGTGTCGCAGTGTGCCAGAATGGTGGTCCGGAGTTCAACTCCGCCCCAGCCTCTTAGCGCTCGACGACCACACTGAGACATTACCCGACCGCTGGCAAGTCAATAAACACACCACCCCACATTTCCCGATTCGCACAAATATCCCCGAGAATTCCGCACCAACACCATAGATCACATAAATACTATGGCAAATATATACTTGCCATAGTATTCACCCGGTGAATTACGTATACCGCCACGCGAATAATGCCTCATCATTAGAGTCCCTTTATAAATATTCTCCGCGAGAGATCAGCGTGAGATTGAGCCGGCATGGTCTCAGCGCCTGGGCGCCCGCGGAGTGCATCTCCACACCAACTTCGAGTATGCGCATCGACATACGAAAGAATTACATTGATGGCAGTCGAAGGCACGATAATCATCGCATCATGTTATTTGACACACCACCGTGACGTTCGGTCACGCCCGGATAAGAGGTATTGCATTGCGCGGATAAGTTTTGTAAGTATTACGCAGCGGTGATTGTTCGGAGCACGCTCCGGTACAACATTTTCGATGAAATATAGAGTGCGCGGCTATTCCCACGACCGCTTGCGATTCCATACGCCGGTTTCGGGATAGTTTCGGGCTCCCTGGCCCCATGATAATGGACCGTTGATCAACCCTCATTATATCGAGTCCGCCATGACATCGCTACGCTCGATCATCATGATTATTCTTTTGTACGCCGACCACATCCTCCCTGGTCGCAGGATGGACACACTGGCCGATGCCCCCCCGGCACCGCGCTCTTCATGCGGGCTGGACCCTGCGTCGAGGATGGAGGCCGATGTTCGGCAGCATCCGATTCTCGCCATCAGAGATCGTGGATCGATGCGGAGGAATCGTTCATATTCTCCGGTGCGTTTATATCCGGCTTCCCTTTCCCGGCTTCCATAGATCGGTCTCCCCGATGATATATGCTCCAGTGCGCAGATCATCGTGGGCACCGGACACAATCGGTGCGGTATGAGCACGGCCGAACCGAATGATCCATTTCAGACCTCATATCCAGTAACAAGGAGGATCAACATGAAGTACCATGGCCGTCTACTGATAGTGCTCTCCCTTCTGACTCTTCTGTGGGGAGACTTCGCGCAGGGGCAGACGCTTCCGTCGCGTATTTTCCCGGAGGCTTCCGCCGAGAGGAGCTCCATTGCGCCATATCGCACCGCGCGGCATGCCGATCATGAGCATTCACGGGGTACACTATCCATGCACGCGACTTCCGGCGGGGGGTGGGAGCCGATGGGGCAGGGACTTCCCGGCCGGGCCCTCACGACCGCGGTTCTGAACGATGAGATCTATGCCATTGTGGAGATGCCATATCAGGGAAGCAGGGGGTGGTGGGTGATGGGGTTCTACAAGTGGGATGGCTCCGTCTGGACTGCGCTCGGGACCTACGATGATGTGCCGGATGCCAGAGGAACCCTGGCGGTCTATCGCGGCGAGATCTACTATGGAGGAAGCCTCAGAGTCATCGGCGGCGCAAGCGGGTTCAAGGGACTTGCACGGTGGGATGGAGAGCAGTGGAGGCCGGTGCTCGGCGGCGCGCTCGATGCATGTACGGAGGTCAGCATCTACAACCTGAACGTTATCGACGACAAGCTCTATTGCGCCGGAATCTTCAGGCGGCCTGATGGCATGGCTCCCCTCATGCAGTTCGACGGCACCACGTTCACCCAGCTCGGCACCGCTCCCAGGCCGGAGAAGGAGTACATCGGAGGGATCGGGACGGCGCTCTACAAGGGAGAGATCTATCTGTCGGGAAGGTTCGCCGATGGGGTCAACGCTCTGGCGAAGTGGGATGGAATGAGCTGGACTGCCGTTCCCACGTCGGCCACCATTATCCTCCGCATGGAGGTCTACAACGACCAGCTCTACTGCTACGGCGACTTCGTTGGGAACGTGGCCGGGATCAAAAGCTGGGATGGGAGTGCGTGGCACGATCTGGAGCTTCCGCCGTTGACCCAGAACCTGATGGATTATCAGATCTATCATGGCGATCTCTACATCAGCACGCTCGGCCCCAGGAACGTTGTGGCCCGTCTGGCGGGAACCACCTGGGAGGTCGTCGGCTCCTTCGACAACGATGTCTACGATCTGGAAGTCTTCCGCGACCGCCTCTTCGCCAGCGGCTGGTTCACCGTCTCGACGGATGCCTCCGCAACGCCGCTCAACCATGTGGCGCTCTTCTGCGACGGCCAGTGCGGCTCGATCTCCGGCACCGTGTTCGAGGATCATGACGACGACTGCCTCAAGGGGGATCAGGAGGATGGAATGCAGCGCCGGATGATCGAGATATTTCCCGGCCCGATCTATACCATGACGGGCCCCGACGGCACCTACGGCATCTCCCTCTCCCCCGGCAGCTACACCGTGGGGCTGGTGCCGCGCGACCACTGGAGCCAGACTTGTCCCGCGTTGGATGGAACGCACAGCGTGGAGATCGAAAGCCCCGACGATTCCCATGACGATGTCTCCTTCGGCGTGCGCGCGACGGAGAACATCGAGGATCTCCGTGTAAGCATGGTGGGAGGACGCGCGCGCCCCGGACGATCGTTCCTCTACGGCATCAGCTACGAGAACGTCGGCACCGTTACGATGACCGGAACGATCAGCCTGCGGCTGGACCCGAGCCTCATCTTCGAGTCGAGCGAGCCGCCGACGTCACGTACCCAGGGAAGCCTGCTGCAGTGGGACTTCGCCGATCTGAAGCCGGGCGAAGTGCGAGCCATCAAGGTTCTGGTGACGGTGCCCCCGAGCACGTCGATCGGAACGACCATCTGCTCCGACGTCAGCTCCGAGCCGTACGATTCCCTCTATGGCGCGGATGATCGCGATACTGTCTGCGTGGACGTTACCGGCAGCTACGACCCGAACGATATCAGCGTGACGCCGTTCGGCCATGACGATGACGGCATGATCACGACTGCCGACTCGATGCTCACCTACACGGTCCGGTTCCAGAATACCGGCAACGACACGGCGTTCCGCGTGGTGGTGATCGACACCGTCAGCAGCAATCTCGATATCCACTCGCTCCGCCTCGGTGCCGCGAGCCACGACTATACGTTCAGCATCAGGGGATCGAACATCCTGGTCTGGACCTTCGACGATATCATGCTCCCTCACAAGGGAGAAAACGAGCCGATGAGCCATGGTATGTTCAAGTATTCGCTGCGGCAGAAAAAAGGTCTTGCGGCCGGGATGAAGATCCCGAACAGCGCCAGCATCTACTTCGACTATAACGCGCCGGTCGCCACGAACACGGTTGTCAACACCATCAGCGCGGTGCTCGACGTGCCGGAGGCGCCGGTTATCGATGATGCAGCCATCTATCCGAACCCGGCGCTCGGAGAGATCACCATCGCATCGGACATGGCTCCCGGAAGCATCGTCATCGTGCAGGATATTCTGGGCCGGACAGTGCTGGAGCGGGTGGCCGATGGCGGAACAATGAGGCTCGACATGCGCGGCATGCCGGCCGGGGCGTACTTCGTGAAGATCCCGTCGAAGAGCGGGACGCTGGTGCGGCGCGTGATGATGATGCGATAATGCATCGTGTGATCGATGCTCACGCGCACGGGTGGTGAATATCGCACCATGTGCGTCAGCGTGCACAACATTGCGCTCATCGCTATAAACCGAGCGGCCGGAATGAATATCCATTCCGGCCGCGATGGTATCCGACATATTCCGCGTAATGATTCCTTATCGACGAGCAGTGCCGCAGTGCGCCGGGGCAGGAGTTGAACTCCGGCCCAGCGTACCAACATCCGAGACACTACCTATGGCTGACGCCCGGTCACCTTGAAGTCGAAATTCTCATCGACCGGGCCGCAACCCGGGTCGGCGATATAGACGTCGAACGCGTTGTGCACGACCTCGGAGACCATGATCGTGGCGCACCGGCCATCCCAGCCTTCCCCCGGCCGTTTATGACTGCGGACAGTCGCCGTAACCGAATTACTGTTATCGAGGATGATGGAGTTGCCATTGCGATCGATGATATCCATCTGTACCTGATACCACCCGGCTCCCAACTGTACGATGCTCCTGACACCGAAACTGTTGTAGCTTCCGCTGTTGACGTCGTAATGACCCCATGCATAGATCACATTGTCGGTATAGGTGCTTCCGAGGATCACCGGAGTGTTCCCGAATGTGTTATCGAACACGGTGGAATGTCCGTTGTACGATACCTCGAAAGCATTCGACTGAAATCCCTGGATACCATTGCCCACGATAAATATCGGATCGTCGGTGGGCACGCTTCCGGGCAAGAGATTTCCACTCGGGATATTCATCACGCCGACAACGGTCTGCCCGTAGCTTTGGGCTGTCAGGGTTTGGCCTCGCGGTATGGAGGCGACAAGACCATTGCCTATAATCTGATTGCCGGTACCACCGCCGATCGCTCCGAAAGAAGCTCCGATAAAGTTGCCACTTCCCCCGGCGATTGTACTGGTCGATGCAATAATCGTGTTCCCTTTCCCCCCTCCTATCATGGAGTAGGTCGCATCGATATGGTTCGCCTGGCCGCCACCAACCGCACTGTATGCAGCGGCCACAATGTTCTGCTCTCCACCCGCAATTGTGGTAGCGAAGTTTTCAGTGCGATTGCCAATCCCGCCACCGATCGCAGAATATTGACCGCTGGGAATAACATAGTTCTGAAGACCGCCGGCAATGGTGCTGTACTGGCCTTCGATCAGGTTGGATTGTCCGCCGCCGAGCGAACCAAACTGGCCGCTGATGTTATTGGTATACCCGCCCGCGATCGTCGAATAAGAACCGGCGCTGTTTGTGATCTTATTGCGATATCCACCTCCCACCGCTCCGTCGGCCGCATGGATCTCATTGCCATCGCCGCCGGCAATGGTGCCGAGCCGTCCATTGATGTCGATAATGTTGCCGATCCCCCCACCAACCGTACCGTACTCGGCACTGACAGAACCGGCACGACCTCCCGCAATAGTGGCATGGGTGCCTGTAAGCCGGTTCTGGAAGCCGCCGCCAATCACCCCGTAATGCGCCAGGTCCGCCGCGCTACCGATCACATTACTCTGCCCTCCCGCGATCACGCCGCCAACTGTTCCCGGGTTCGCGAAGCTGTTGCTCAACCCTCCGCCGACCATATTATACCTGCCACCGGCGATCGCATTCAACGACCCGGCCTCACCTCCGCCGGCGATGACGTTGCCGACAGCGGTGGTCCCCACGTTGTTACCGGAGTAGCCGCCGACGACGTTCGGGGTCTGGCCGGCAACCTTGGACTGGTAGCTCATTATCGGAATTCCACGAACGCGGATATTGAAATCCACAGTACTACCACTCCTCGTGCCGATCCAGTCGTTGGCGTCCGGTGCCGCGTACGCCCCCGATGGAGTCACTCCATCCCCCTCCATCGCCCAGGAATCGATCGATGTCCCCAGTAATTCGCTTCCTTCATTTTTATTATCCGGGTTGCCCTCCTTCATCGTCGATGACCGCGAGCCGATGACAAGGCTCTGCGTGAGCTCGTCGTAGCTGATCTTGATATCCTCACCCGCCTGGAGGTTCAGCACCTTGCCGTCGATTGCGATCTTCTTTCCATTGACGCTCACCCCGGAGAGATACTCCAGATTCATCTTGTCGGCAGTCACCGCTCTATCGGCGAGCTTCCGGGTGGTGATGGCATTGTCGGGAACGTTGATCGCATAGGGCGAAGCGCTCAGCCTCGTCAGCGGGCGCATCTCCTCCCCATCGGCGATCCGTGTCCCGATCCAGAGCGCTCTGTCCATCCGGCTCGGCGCCGGAAGCGGAACCGTGCCGGAGCCCAGATAGATATTGAACACCCCGCCACGCACCACTGCAGTGTATGTATCCTGCCAGATTTCTACGGCCCCTCCCTCATCGCCGTACAGCGTCATCGTTACTGAATATTCTCCATCGGCAACCGGGCTTCCATCACTCGAGGCCACCATCCCCTGATAGCTGATGACGTCGGGCCGTGTGGTTGTCTGTTGCGCGCGGAGCATCCCTCCGGCAAGCAGAATCATGACCATTGCCGCGATAAAACTCTTCATGATAAGATCTCCTTAGTGGAAGTACGTGGTGATAGCATCGTGCATATCGGTTATGATGTCTGCGTCGATATTCGGCGGCAGCCATCATCATTGGCGAATTGCCCGGCGAACCGACACACTCCTGAAGTATAGGGGGAGTGGCTCGAGACCCGCATGGCATGAACGAACGGCCAGGGAGCAGGACTGAGGGGATTTCAGAGCTGACACGGATGGACGCCGGGCCAGCCTATAGCAATCCTATCGATGGAATTGGACATGGAATTCCCTGGAAGCTGGAGGGAGCGGTTCGGAGTCGGAAGAAGCGCAGCAAGGGTGGCGCTCAGTGGTTTGAAGATAGGCACCTGCTCTCTGCAGGAACAGTACATCTTTGTGTACCGGGGGTACGCCCCTGCCGATCCCATCCCGCTGATGCCGCGGAGACCATACCGGCAGGAGAAACAGGTCTTCTTGAAGTATGTGATCGGTCGCCACGATTCACCGTGCGGAAGGGATTCATCCACTGTATCTTCCCGTCCTCTTTATAGGCCCAATTATTCTTTTTTCCAAATATCTTCAAGGATATCATGACTGATTTTCGCCATGTTCCATGCATGATTGCCCTGATGATCTTCGCCTCGCTTCTGGCCGTGGGCTGCGGCACATCAAGTGTGACGGCCGTCAACGGCTCGAAGCTGACCATGCATCCGCTCGACAACACTCTCCTGCTTTCTCAGGACCCCATTATTTTTAAGCTTGCCGGCGATGGTTTCATTGTGACGCGTATTTCGACCGAGATGGAGATACTCATCGAAAAATATAATCATGATCTCACGCTTGCATGGTCGACTCCCGTACCGATCGCTCCCCCCCAGCAATCGACCGATGTGTTCGAATACAGTGAAAGCACACGATACATAATTGCGGAAGATATTCAGATGCTGCTGGAAAACGATAAACGCCTGGTCATGTTCAGCGTGCGTCACGGCGCGAATGACAGCATCTATGAAATCGGCAGGGTCTTCGATATCGCCAGCGGAGAATTGCTCCATACCAAAACGATCGATTCGGTTCCCGGCACCATCAAGATCACCAGGAATTTCAGACAGTACGAGCACGCGATATCACCTGACAGCAGCACTATAATTTTTTATACACATCAATATGACAGCGCCGCCGATCTCCTGGCGATGAGGATCGTACAGACTGATATCAGCCTTTTCGTATCGGCGGCACGGACGGTACCACTACGCGAGAGCTATGAACTGCAGGCGCTGCCGATGCTGTGGACCAACCGGTCCGGCGATATCTATGGCATTACCAGACGCCCCAAGGATACATTCGAGATAATGGAGTATGATTTCAAGAGCAGTGGTATTGCACGCTCGATGCTCATCGTGTTTTCCGACAGCACCCACAGATCAGCGCACCCAGGGCAGAGCGCCTTCAACCTGAACGACAGGAATACTCTGCGAATCATCGCATCGATGGAGAATGGTGACGATCTTGTCGGGACGGCGACGACGACATGCGACCTTACGGGCTTCACGTCCGATCCCGTGGCATACCATCCAATCACCGAGACAGCACTGATAGATCTGTTCAACGATGATGATTATTCCTATGCGCATCAACAATCGGTCTACTCGACCGATCTCGCCATGGGACGATATATTATTTGCTTTGAGCAGCTCATAACCCGGGTGGCGACAGAGGGGAGAAGGGAATACATCAGCTATCGTACCGGCAATGCACTGCTGATGGGATTTGATGGGGCCGGCGCGCCGACATGGCAGCAGGGCCTCAGGAAAAACGGCAGGATGGTCGGCGGGTCCCTTGCCCTACTCGCTATGGCTACCCAGCCCACCCCCAGAGGGACTCTGCGTATCGTCTATCGCGACGACCTGGATCTCCGCGTGGTGGAGTACAGCCTGAAGGATGGGACCGAGATCCCGGGCTCGCGCAGGCAGCTCCTCGAGATGGGGAACATATCCGGCAGCAGTGCTCCCGCCACGACATGGCTCGATGAGGATACGCTCCTGCTTCTTCTGCAGCGCCAGGGGCTGTTCAGCCGCGATTGGAGCCTGGGGCTCGTGCAGATGAAATGATAGTGAGTGGGGCCGGCAGTATAGGTCGCGGTTATGCCGGCCGGCATGGGATATCCGCATTGCATCGCAGTATCCACTTAGTACGGGCCGGACTCTGAATGCATTTCAGGACAGCCCGAAAGCACGCCGCCATCGGCAATGCGCCGATATCACGGGGCCGATCATCGCGCCGACGAGCGGGCGGATGTTCCCCATGCCGTTCAGCGGATCAGATATGCGACGCCGGCCGGCTCTGCAGATGGAAGAGCCGGCCGGTCATGCATTACAGTTCACGTTTATACTATACGGCTGCGAGCAGCGCGGCGAGAGCCTTGCTCCGCACTTCGTTCCATACCGCGTCGCTGATCTGCCCTAACCAGGTCTGGCTGGTCGGCCATCCTATATCTCCGCCACGGGTACGGTCGAAATAGATCAGACACTCTTCGCACTTCACATTATACAGCGCCACCAGGTCGTGTGTCTTGACCGGATCGCCGATCTTCCCCCCCAGCACCATCCACTCGTACGGAGGATCGTTGGCGTAATCAAGGTTGATCCCCACGGTGCGGTGCTCGTAGTTGAGGAAGGATGGCTTCCCCCCGTTGCCGAGCGCGATCTTCTCACCATACTTCAGCGGCCCCTCGGCGTTTCCTTTTCGTGCGAAGAACCATCGCGCGACCTTCTTTCCCGTCGCCTCCGATCCGTCGTCGGTCCATCCAAGGTTGATGCCGTACGTCTGATCCTCATGCTGAAGATATCGTTTGATTACGCTGTTCCTTAGATCGTAATTTCGCTCGGGATGCTCGGTGAAGCTCGGCTTGGTAAGAACTTGGCCCTGCGGCATCGTTGTGCCGATCATCCATTGTTTGTAGTTTGTAATGGTTTTCGCAACCTTCTCGTCCACTATTTCCTCCATGGTGATTATGATGACCACGGTACGCCGGCGAACATCCTGACTGGATAACTATCCGACATAGCATGGCCTGTGATGCAAAGAATGATGTACTTCGATTGAACGAACGCTCCGCTCACAGAATTGATAAAGCGGACGCGGTATAATTTCCGGCAGCACCATAGCCGATCGATCCGGGAGCACGAGCGCTCGATATATCGTGCCACGAGATCATATACGGACAGAGATATCCGCAACACCGGCCACGGACGCGACAACGCGTCACTCCGACATCCCCCATCATGATTATGAGACATTCCGGCAAAAAGCGCCGGCCATCATAAGACAGCTCTCCTCCGTGGATCGCGGCGCCATCTCCGGAGAGGGGTCGGGGATATCCTTTTCGTGCGAACAATCTACCGGGTCATGGTATAGGTTGCGGGCGAATCCGGTAAAGGTTGGCGGCCAATGCAAGTTTTCATCATTATTTTTTTCACCACCGAAGGTCTTGAATGAACAACTACCCTGAAACGATGCCGCCGCTCAACGCTCTTATCGGATTTGCCGCCCATGGCCGGCTCCCCTTTGCCGGCCGCGAACGGGAGCTGGAGCAGATTCGGGCGTTCTGCGCCGGGCTCGACGATGCCGAATCGATGCGTGTCGCCCTGGTGAGTGGCGAAGCGGGGATCGGCAAAAGCCGTCTGTTCGAGGAGGCGCTGTCCGGCATCGCCGATCAGCAGCGCTGCGTCGTACGCGTAAAGCTGCATGTCGATACGGCCGGATCGCTTATGGCGCTTATCGCCGATGCCCTGTGGCATACGCCGGCGGCCCGCGCTATTCTCAAGACGATGCCGGAGAGCTCACTCGTGGCGGTGACAGGGTCGCTGCGGCGTCTGGCCCGGCTGCGCCAGGTGCTGGTGATCGTGGAGGATATTCATCTGCTGTCGGACAGGTCGGTCGAGCAGTTCGCGGCGTTTGTGGCGGCGCTCGCCGACGAGCCGATCGGCATGCTCCTGTCGGCACGTCCGGTCGCGCTCGCCATACGGGGGATCGTCGAACCGGTCCTGGCGCTGTCGCTCGAGCTGCGTGGCCTCGGCGATCGGGCGCTGCGAACGATCTGGGCCGGGCTTTTCGGCGACGATCATGCCGACCGGCACTTGATGGACCTGCTGCTGCTCAAGACGCTGGGCAACCCGCTGGCGCTGCATATGGCGCTGCGCACGGGGCTGCGGTCAGCCGATACGGAAATCCGGGCGGATGATGGACCTCCGCTGCCATATCCGGATCGCAGCGCACTGGAGCGTACGCTCGACAGATCGACACGGCTGATGGCCGAGGGAATGATGGCGCACCTGAACCATGAGGAGCGCGAGTGGGCGGGACGGCTGGCGGCGCTGGGAGAAATTATGTCGCCCGAGGCGGCACGGATCACACTCGGCGGAAACGACCATGCCGTCGAGGCACTGCGCGCCAAAGGGATCATCATCGAGTCGGCGACGACACCGGCACCGATGGGCAAGCTGCGATCGGCGCCATCGATTCCGCTGGTATTCAGCCACACGCTGATACACCGCCATTTCCTCGAGCAGAAGCGGTTCGATATCGATCGGTTCTGGGAAGTGCTCGCCGCCGGAGCGCCCCTCTATACATTGACGCCGTTCGATCTGGCGGCGGAGCATGGAGCTGCCGGCTCGTGCGACACGGAAATATTCCTGAAGGGAATAGAGAAATACACGCTGATCATCAAGAGCATTAAACGAACGTTCGAGAACGCCGCCGCGACGCATTTATACAGAGCGTTCGAGACGACAGTCGCCGTATATCTGCCGGAGGTGGATGGCGACGCGGGCCTGGAGCTGCTGTTGCGCGTACAGAACCTGCGCATGATCTTCTCCTCGTACCATCCGTTTTACGACGGCCAGGAAAAGCACAGGGATTACCGAGTTATTATCGCCCGATATATCAGGCTGACACGGAGGGAGCTTACCGAGTCTCTGCTGCCATTTCGCGTCAATGCCCTTGCGGCACTATTTCTCTATAAATCGACCACGCTCAACATCATCGATCATGGCATATGGAAGCGGATGGACCACATCACCGCTGCATATCCGCATCTGTTTTTCGATTCGATGTACATCTCCACGCTCGCAAGCGTGCTCTCCGAGGTCTACAGAATATCGGATAATAATGTCAGGAGCCCCGGCACGGACGAACTGCTGCAGGATGTTGCCCGGAGAGTGGAATGGATCGCGGCACATGCGGGCGAAGCCGACCTGCAGATCCTGTATACACAGGTGTATCCACAACTGATGATGAACTACAGGGACCTGGAGGGCTACCATCGATCGAAATCATTATTCGCGCAGTCCCTTCGCTACGGCGACAAAGATGATCGGAGTCTCTACAGAAGGCTGGTGAGTTTCGCGACGGATTCGGAGGATGTCGAGCAGGCGCTCACGCTGGCAGTTGATTGTCTTCGCAGGAACGAACGCCATGCGGAGAAGAAGTTCGACACGAATATCTACATCGACTGGTTGATCGGCCTCGCCTCTAGCAATACCCCGTTCGCTGAAATATGGGAACAGATTCCCGGTCTGCGTGCGATCATGGAGCCGGTGGTCGGCATATCCTGCTGGTGCATGATAATGTCGGCGCCATGGCACCTCGGCGTCCTGCGCCTCGACAGGCAATGGGTAGAGGATATCGAGGCGATGCTGTCGGAACATGGAGGGCGCTCCAGATACTTTTTCGCCGAGCTGCATAATTATCATGCTCAGGGCGCTGTCGCACAGCACGCGGAGGAGCTGCGGAGCCTGCTGGAGGATCATATTCGCTCCTCCAACGTTGCACTCATAGAATTATCTCCCAGCAGCACCATCGTTACCGATCTGGCCCGGATGGCGTTCGGGGTCGGCGGGCCCACGCAGGGCCGCGACGAGTTCGACGGATCGTTCAAAGAGTATCTCGATAATCGGCTGGGGGCTGTGGGGCCGTTTATGGACCGGCTCACCCTTCTGGCACTGCTGGTCCATGCGGAGGACGAGGGTATCAGCGATCTCTCCGTTCGCTTCCGCCCGGAGATCCGGGACGCCATATTCCGGATGATGACATGGCTGATCGAAACGCGACGGATCGTTTTCGCGAGAGTTTTTCCGGCATGGTTCCCACGCTTTTTCGAGACGGAGGAAATCACCGCATGGACCGCGCTGATCGATCGCGAGCTGGCAGCTCAGGACGAGCGGCTGCGTCCATCGACGAACGACACCGAACGGGAGGTGGAGATATCGATGCTCGGGAATATCACGTATCGGCGGAACGATGAGGAGCGACGGGGCGTCAAGGGAATCCGGCTGAAACAGCTTCTGGGGCTGATGACGCTCGACGCAATTATCCCCAGGCCGCTCACGCGATCGGAGTTCTTCGCCATCGCGACCGAGGATGGGGCCACCGACGAGACCCGGCGCAACACCGTCAAGATGGCCGTCTATCAACTGCGGAAGCTGCTGGGTCCGGAGAGCATTCTACAGGGCCGGGAGACGCCGCGCCTGAACACGGAGGTTGTGCGGGTCGATCTGATCGATGCGCACACCGCGATGGGGGCCGTCGAGACGGAGCTCAACGGCGGATCGCTGAAGAAGGGGACCGCTGAACTGTACCGGGCGCTGCATCTGCTGAACGGAGAGGTGGCATTCCCGACGCTGTACGATCCAGTGTTCGAGAGCGCGCGCGAAGATCTCGAAACGCGCCTCCGGCGGATCGCCATGAGCACCTGCCAGAGATTGCTGCGCGAGGGGGATGAGGAGAACTGCGAGGGCATCCTTCGTCTGGCGGTGCGGCAGTTCGCCGGGGACGAGGAGATGAGCGAGATGCTTCTGCAGGTCCTGCATGCCAGGGAAAAGCGTACCGATGCGGTGCGGATGATGATGGCGGGCATCGAGGAGGAGATCGGGGGATAGGCGGAGCGATCGCATGGAGCCGCAGGACGCGGCGGCTTGGTAGTATCTCCGATTGATTGTCGAGTGCTGATACGCCGGGCCGGAGTTGAACTCCGGCCCACCATTCCGGCTCCGGCACACTGATACGCTGCTGTCGGCTCCGGCGGCGAGGTGATGTCCATGAGAATGGCTATCATCGCCCCATCGTATCATAACTATCATTTCCCTATGCGAACCTCACGCAGGCAGCTTGTCACGATCAACTCCATCGACGGTCTGCTGGAGTCCTTTTTCACCGGCGTCCCTCCGGATTATCATTTCGAGACGACACGGCTGCAGATCTACCCGATCGATTATTTCCGCCCCTTCCTCCGCATACCGACGCCGCCGGGCAGGGCATCGTTCAGCTTTCTGCTGCTGCAGAGAAAAGGGCGCGGCGTGGTGCAGATCAACGCCGATCTGATCACGATGCGGTCGCGCGGGGCGATGTTCGTCACTCGTGGCAGTATCGTCTCGCTGCGGTCGCTCCACCCCTCGACATCAGGATGGATGATCATGTACGATGATGCGGTCGCCGCACGTGTACTGCATCCACGAACCGTCGAGCGCATCGCCGGACTGCGGTCGTCGATCCCCCTCTCAGCCGACACGGCCGGCTGGGCCGAGGAGCTCTGCATGCTGCTCGCAAAGCAGACCGCCATCGAGGCGACGGCGCATCAGCCGGTCTGCGATCATCTGTTCGGCGCGCTGGTCGAGCGGGTGCTGGCCGAAAACGCCCCCGCATCGCCGCGACGGGTCGACAGGGCGGAGTCGCTCGACCGCCAGTTCCGGCGGCTGGCCTTCGACAACGCGGTGGCCGAGGGCTCGGTGGGATTCTACGCGGAGCGGCTGAACGTCTCGGAGAACTATCTGCTGCGATGCGTCAGCAAAAGCTCGGGGCGGTCGCCGAAGGAATGGATCATCGATGTGCGGCTGATGCACGCGCAGAAGCTTCTGCGCACTACCGATGCGACCGTCGCCGAGATCGCCGCGCAGTCCGGCTTCGACGACTCCTCCTATTTCGGACGCCTCTTCCGGCGACGGTTCGGGATGTCCCCACGATCGTTCCGAACAATACCGGGGCAGGATTTATCCGAGTAATCGCAGCATCCGTTCTATCACCGCGATGCCTGGCGTCGGTAAGTTGCGGCGGCTATTCCAGGACATCCGCATGTATGGCTCTCTGCTTCATATTCACTCGATCGTTCGCTGGCTGGTTCTTCTGGGGATCATCGTCGCTCTGGCCCGGACATATTCGGCCCTGCTCTGGCCCCGGCCATTTTCAAGGCTCGACCGGAAGAGCATTGCGCTCGGGACGACCGCGAGTCACATACAGTTACTGCTCGGGATAGCGCTCTATATGTCGAGCCCGTTCGTGAAGCTCTTCTGGTCGGAGCCGTCGGCGGGGGTTGCAAACAGGCAGCTTCTGTTCTTCAGCCTGATTCATATCACCGGGATGATCACGTCGGTGGTGCTGATGAGCGTCGGCTCGTCGCTGTCGAAGCGCGCCGGGGATGACCGTGGCAAATTCCGATCGATCGCGATATATTGGACGATCGCGATCGCCGTGATCCTGCTGTTGATTCCGTGGCCGTTCTCTCCGTTGGCCCAGCGCCCGTTGTGGCGTCCATTCTGAACCCCTGTACATATCACTATGGCAAAGAATTTCTTCAACGACCGCCTGCGGCAGCTTCGCGTCGTTGCGTGGCTCGAAGGCATCTCGTTCCTGCTGCTGCTGTTCGTGGCAATGCCAATGAAATATTTCGCCGGCCAGCCGGGAATGGTGCGTGCCGTCGGCATGGTTCATGGTCTGCTCTTCGTGCTGTTCACCCTTACCGCCTTCCAGGCGAAGATCGAGCAGGGGTGGTCGGGACGCCGCTTCATGCGCGTGTTCCTGACGTCGTTCATCCCGTTCGGGATGATCATGTTCGATCGCACGGTACATATGCCGGAAGAAGCACGGGGATGATGGCCGGGCTAAGCCAGCGTGGGATATCCCGCTGCCTGCTGGTGGAGATGCCAGGATAAGCGCGGCGGTAACCAGGGATACGCCTTTCAATAGCTTAGTGTAGATTAGTACATCTTTATCCCGATGCCCAGGGATGGAGTACACAACCACACCTACACTCATGAGATTGACAATCCAACGGCTCGTAATAGCCCTTTTCGTCTCTTGTCCAGCCCTGCACGCCCAGAACGATCGCTTACCGGCGTTCGAAGATTATCGTACCACGGACACACTGAAAGGCAAACCAGTTCCAGCGAAATCGACCAGCGCTGACGCAAAACGTTATCGTACAGCAATTAGGGAAGGAGCGAAGGAAGGTCCAAATTTTGCCGGTCGATCCACAATCGTCACATGGGGTTGTGGAACAGCATGCCTGATGTTCGCTGTTGTCGATGGCATAACTGGAGCCGTGTTTGTAGCTCCATTTAGCGTATCCATGGGAGAACATATTGACCAGGCAGAAGACCTGATCGAGTATCGGCCCGATAGCAAGCTCATTATCATCACTGGGGATATCAACGAAGAGAATTACGGCAAGTACTATTATATATGGAACAGTGGTCGCTTGAAGTTGCTCTATAAAACAGAGCCGATTAAAACTGATAGCACCGATTAATATAGTACGGCCAGTTGTACAGTCATACCCACAGGACATAATCATCATGCTCATGACGATACTGCGATATGTCTTCGGGATAGCGCTGGCGCTGGCCGGGCTCAACCACTTCATCCACCCGGATGGCTATATCCGCATCGTTCCCCCCTACCTCCCCTCTCCCGTCGCCCTTGTCGAGCTCAGCGGGATCGCCGAGATCGTGCTTGGCATTCTGATGCTCATTCCCCGTACCGTACGATTGGCGGCATGGGGATCGATCGCGCTGCTGATAGCGGTGTTCCCCGCCAACATCCATATGGCGCTCCATCCGGAGCTGTTTCCCGGCATCCCTCCCTTTCTGCTCTGGCTCCGGCTGCCATTTCAGATCCTCTTCATCGCCTGGGCATATTATTATACTCGCCCTTCCGGCGATCGATACAGTATGGCGTCCGACGGCGATGCCGCTCGATGATGCTCTCAGCGATAGCCATCGATGGTCCAGTGGAATGACGGACCCAACAGCGGCAGTGCGCCGGGATCGAGCCGCCGGGCATGGACGACGATGGAATCACCGCTCATTACCCCACGCACCATCAACAGGCTGTCAGGGCCGACTATATCGTACCCGAGTGCGGTGCTCGAATCATTATTCCGCAACAGCAGCCGCTGTCCCGAGCGATCGTACCCAAGGCTGTAATCGCGCATGGCGTCGTTCATCGACTGGGTGATGAAATATCCTCTTCGATGGATGAAAATTCTTTTGAATCTGTCGCTCTCGGTCAGCAGTGGCGGCACGGTATCGCCGTTCCGTATAAACAGCTCGACGGCATAGGCACCATGCAGAAACGGACGCCGGGCGCTGTCGTCGTTGAAATTTCCGGTCTCGACGTAGACGAACGATGCCTCCAGCAGTATCGTGACGATCACCAGTGACTTGACGGCAGCATAGATGGCCGACGGTGTACCGGGACCGATTCGCGGAGCGTACATCCGCCCATCCACCGTTCGCTTCAGCAGCAGGAGGTTCCATAATTTCGTCAGCGTCGGAAACGCCACGATCAGGCAGAGCAGCAGCAGAAAGCACGAGTAGAGCTTCACCGAAATATCGAAGCCGAAATTGATCGCGACGATATGAAGCGTCACCGCCAGGGCGCCCAGCGCCCCGATCGGCCGGGTCCGCCTGAACAGGAGCAGAAGCGCGGGGATCACCTCCAGCAGTCCGGCAATAATATTATAACTACGTGAGGAGCCGATCGCGCTCCAGTAGAGTATATCGCGCGAGAGCTGGCCGACCGCCGTGTAGAGCGTATTCGGCTCGGGAAGATAGAACTGGTGCTTGAAGAGCTTGTCGAGACCGTACTTCAGAAGCTGGATCGACAGATAATAGGATACCGCCGCAGTGAACAGATAGCGCAGCCGATCGCCATTATCGCGGCCTCTCTCCACGATGCTCCATACCGCGCATACAAGCAGCGAGAGCGCGGCGATAATAAGCAGATGGATATACATCCCCGTGGAATCGGAGACAATGCCGGCGGTATATGGGGAATCGATATGGAGGATATGATCACCGACCCAGCGCACAAGTCTCTCGGAGCAGGGGCCGAGGTACCCGCCGACGTCCGGAAGAAGGCGATAGGGAAACGGCAGCGAAACGATAAACAGAACGACGAAGGAGATGGCGAATCTCAGCGCCGCTGATTGCAGATCTTTTTTCTTCACCTGTCCCAATGCAGCGGCCGTTTATTGTGCGATCAACCTGCCCGTCTTTTTTCAGCTCTCCAGATGCCGTAGCCAAGCGAAGGGAGAGCGGCCGACGCACACAGGGCAAGCAGCAGCATCCGGTCCCCATATCCCGATTCATCCTCAAGGCTGGCGGATACAGAGAAGGGCTCCCCGGAAGATTTCGGCAGATATCCCGATTGATACTCTTTCTTATCGAACCCGATGAAATTGATGGTGGGAAACGCCCTGCGGAGGCTGTCGGCATCGAGGCTGGGATCGATGCGATTGCTCCCTTTGTAGATCGTATCGACGCCGAAGTTCGAGAACTCAAGAGCCGACGTATCGGTCATTTTCACGACGCTGTCGATGACATGCGGCGGCAGACCGAAATTATCGCCGCTCCCGGCAGCGAACGACTCGATGCCGCCACCGTGGCTTTTATGCGCTATCATCCCGGTCTGGCACAATGCGTCCGTTGCTCCGGCAAGAAGAATGGCCGCGGCGATAATCATTATGATATTCATACGAAAAAAAATAATCAGCAATCGTTCGAGGAAGCAGGGCATCGACGTCGTGCCGACGAATATGCCTGGAGCATCCGCGATGCATCCCCGTATCGCCCCCGTAGCATTCCTGTATCGCAGGCCCCGATACCACGGTGGCCTTGTTCGGGCGAGTGAATATACCGAGCGACCGTTCCCGCCACAAGGCCATGCCCGATGGCCGATGATTCCGCCGCGCGGCTCCATGACGGTTCCGTATCAACTGAGCAATCGAGGAGAAGTTTCCGCGGGGCCCCCGGCTCAACTTTGCACCCGAGCGGATGGAAATACATCGCGGTCCGATATGATCCCCATCCGTTATTCCTCCTCAACATATTCAACAGGAAATCATCATGAAATCTCGTTTCCTTACATCGCTCTTCGCAACCGCCGCGCTGGTCGCCGGCAGCTATGCCACCGCCCACGCGCAGTGCCCGGACTTCCTCTGCCTGCCTGATGGCACGGTGGTCACCTGCCAGGTCGATGCAAACGGTACCAAGGTCTGGGTCGATGCCACCGGAAACACCTATACCGGCGGCGGATCCAACGGCATCGGGGAGTTCGCGGTTACCCAGTGCGCCTGCGGCAACACCGATATCCAGCTGATCCCGACCGACCTCAGGATCGACAGCGACGGCGGCCCGCTCGGACAGATCACGACGACGCTTGATCGGACCGTCGCGCAGCCGACGGCATATTTCCGCTCGCACAATCTCCCCAATCAGTTCCCCGCCACCGAGGATTTCAGCTTCATCGTCGAGGCCACCGCCTCGGCATTTCCGGGACAGGTCTTCAAGGCCACCCGTCCGCTGCATTTCCACAGCGACGAGGTACAGTCGTTCAACCCGCATCGTGAGGAGCACTTCAGGCTCGTCGAGCCGGTCGAGTTCATCGATGCGGCCGGGGATGTGGTGTTCGCGCTGCAGGAAGTGACGGTGCGCCTCAACTGAGCCGGTACGCCGGCAACGATCGCATATTCCGATGGCCCATGTTTCCCCGACGGGAGCATGGGCCGTTGCGTTGTTTCAGGAGGATATCAGACAGGAATTCCGGCTGACCTAGATCGTAGCAGGGTCCACGACATTGGCTCCGACTTTTTAAATCTTCCCAGCCATCACACTTCGACTCGTCAAATCAGCAATCTGGAAGAAGTTTCCAGGGCTGCCGCGCAGCACCTTTGCACCAGAAGGATACGATATCCTGCGGATGACAGATGGGAACATTCCATCACCTATCCGATCGTAGCCGACAGTGGGCATTCCCATAGCTCCATCCATGCCGCCGCCCACGCTGGGAATCTCCGGACAGTCCGCGGTATATGGCATTACCCATTTTATTTCACAAGGTTCCATCATGAAATCTCGAATTCTTGCCTCGCTCTTCGCGACTGCGGCAATCTTCGCCGGAAGCTACGCCAGCTCCTACGCACAGTGCCCCGACGTCCTCTGCCTCCCCGACGGCACGCCGGTCACCTGCACCGTCGACCCAAGCGGCACGAAGGTGTGGATCGATGCCGCCGGCAACACCTATGGTGGCGGCACCAGCGGCACGGGTGACTTCGTCGTCACGCAGTGCGCATGCGGCAACACCGATATCCAGCTGACCCCGACCGGTCTGAATATCACCAGCAATGCCGGCCCGCTCGGCGTGATCAACACGACGCTCGTGCCGGGAGTCCCCCAGCCGATCGCCCACTTCCAGTCGCAGGTTCTGCCGAACACCTTCCCGGCGACCGAGGAGTTCAGCTTCATCGTCCAGGCCACCTCGACGGCATTCCCCGGACAGGTGCTGCGCGCGACCTCCCCGCTGCAGTTCCGCAGCGACCGCGTCCGCTCGTTCAACCCGCACAAGCAGGAGCCGTTCAACCTGGTCCGCCCGGTTCAGTTCGTCGACCGCAACAACAGGGTCGTGTTCACGCTCCGTCAGGTGTCGATCAGGCTCAACTAAGCAGATCCAGCATACCCGGTGGCCCGCTTTCCTTCGGGATCGCGGGCCATCAGTATGGTCACCGCGACATCGACACCGGCCGCCGCGCGCGCAAGACCGATGTCGAAGGAAGTCCTCCGCACTGATTGCGGAATTAGACCGATCGGTCTAACCGCACGTATCGAGCCATCGCATATCGCGCATCACAATTTCGGTCCTCCATCGCAGCCGGGCTCCACAATCCTGACTATCGGTAGTGTCTCAGTGTGCCGGAATGTGTCGGAGTTCAACTCCGGCCCGGCGCATCAGCACGCGACAATCAATCCGGGATACGACCCGAACACCGGCTGCTTATTCATCTTCTATCTTAAAGGTTCCATCATGAAGTCTCGAGTTCTTGCCTCGCTCTTCGCAGCAGCAGCGATCTTCGCCGGAAGCTACGCCAGCTCCTACGCGCAGTGCCCCGACGTCCTCTGCCTCCCCAACGGCACACCGGTCACCTGCACCGTCGACCCGAGCGGCACGAAGGTGTGGATCGACGCTGCCGGCAATACCTATCCCGGCGGCACCGGCGGCACGGGTGACTTCGTCGTCACGCAGTGCGCATGCGGCAACACCGATATCCAGCTGGTCCCGACCGGTCTGAATATCACCAGCAGCGCGGGCCCGCTCGGCATCATCCACACGACGCTCAACCCGACGGCCCCGCAGCCAGTTGCCCATTTCCATTCGCTTCAGCTCCCGAACACCTTCCCGGCATTCGAGGAGTTCGCCTTCAACGTCCAGGCAACCGCGTCGGCATTCCCCGGAAAGATCTTCCGTGCGACCACGCAGCTTCGCTTCCGCAGCGATAACGTCCACTCGTTCAATCCGCATCAGCAGGAGCCATTCTACCTGGTCCAGCCGGTCGACTTCGTCGATCCGGTCACCGGGAACCTTGCGTTCAGGCTCGTCAACGTGACGATCCGGCTCAACTAAGCCGCATCGCGCGCACCTGGTTATCCAGCGGTCCGTGTCCCTCAACAGGGGCACGGACCGCGCCATGTCACGGCGTCCGGTTCGGCGTCGAGGATGGAATCGATCGATATGCCCCGTCCCGCGTCTCTTCGTGAACATCCGGCACCCGGAAGAAGCTGCACCGGAGCCCCGCATCACGCGAAGCGCGCATCATACAACAGACCGATCGGTCTATTTCCCCCTCCATCCTCCCTCGACGGCCTCATATCATCGCTCCGTGCCGCCCATCCTCCCGCTACTGATCGATCGAAGGAGCCGTCATCGTATATCCGGCGATCGGCATCAGATAGAGGGCCGGTCGTGTCTCAGGTTGATTATCGAATGCTCACAAGGTAGGTCGGCGTTGTACTCCGACCCTGTTGCCGACGGGTCCGGAGTACAACTCCGGACCAACCTTCGGCAAACTGAGACACCACCAGAGGGCCCCCCGTATCCCCCCGTATTGCGTCGCATCGGCATTTGTGATATCATGCGCCCCGATGACCGACCGACACGAACGGTTCCAGAACAGATACGTGCCGGCCGCATCATCGATCGACACCCTCGCATATACTCATGCCTCTTTGTAATGACCACGAGCCCGATCGTGGAGCGATCAGCTCGATATGTCGTGATGCGATTATTCATGACCGGCGTCGACCGATGCCCCGAATGGCGATCGCCGGGAGTGCGACAGCGGCGCGCGGGAGCCGGCGCAATCTCGCGGGGGAAACTATTCCGTCCTTACCCAGCCGATCGACCGGGGATTTTCGGAGATACCATGAAGACCAGTCTACAGCGAACCAGCAGCACCAGAAACGCGGGGACGGAATCCGACCGGCGGACCGTATCCCCCTCCTCTCCCATCGTGGCGCCATTGCAGCGCAAGCCGGATCTCCCGAACGACGATGTGGCGCGTCACGCGCATAATTTCCGGGATGTGGCGGTCGGCACCTCCCCGGTCCGGCATAGCATCGGCGGGCTGCCGAGGGGGCTGAAGGCGGGCATCGAGAATATCTCGGGGATCGCGATGGACGATGTCAGGGTGCACTACAACTCCTCCCGTCCCGCCCAGCTCAAGGCTCTGGCGTATACGCAGGGGAGCGACATCCATATCCGTCCCGGCCAGGAGCGACATCTGCCGCACGAGGCATGGCATGTGGTGCAGCAGAAGCAGGGGCGGGTGCGCCCCACCATGCAGATGCATGGATCGGCGATCAACGACAGCATGGATCTCGAGCGCGAGGCGGATCTGATGGGGGCGAAGGCCGCCCTGCACAGGCCATCGAGCCCGCATGGCGCCTCCTCCGTATCCCGCGCCGATGGCTCGCGCGGGATGGCCTCGGGAGCGCCGGTTCAGATGTGGCCCGAATGGCTGGATAAGCTCCGCGGAAAGAAGCAGGACGATGTGCCCGAGGGACTCTCGGAGAGCGACCGGACGTTGTACCACATATCGAGACAGGCACTCGAGGCCGAACGCCAGGGTAACCGGGAGTACGACCGGAATCTGGTCAACTACAACCCGACGCAGCATACCAACACCGTGGCGGCGCCGCGCGGGGCCAAGGTGCAGTCGGCCCTCTCCCCTCTGTCGGGCGTGCTGACGGTGGGGGCGAAGGCCGCCGACACCATCAGCCAGACCTCGAGCGCATTGAAGTCGGGGGGGATGCTCGGGGTGGGGAGCTCCGCGATAGGCGCCCCCGCCTCGCTGATCAATGCCGCGATCAACACGAAGAACGTTGTGACGGGGGACGACAAGAAAAAGGACAAGGCATTGATGATGGGAGATGCGGTCTCGAGCCTGGGGAGCGCGACCACCACCACGGCGAGCGGGATACTGAAGGGGGCCAAGGCGGGCCTGTCGGGATTCTCCAGCGCATCGTCGCTGGCATCGACCGTGGCGGGCCCGGCGGCGCTGGTGACCGGCGCCGCCGACGTCGTCCGGGGGACGGTGGGGGGCGGGCTGGCGCTGCACAGACGGAACAAGCTGGCGGAAATGGAGAAGAGTGGAGGAGATTATCGGGGGGTCGCCAGGTTCGCCAAGGAAGCGCAGACCACCAAGGCGGTACGAGGATTCGGCACGGCGATCGGCGGCGGGATGGCGGTTGCCGGCGGCCTCGGCCTGATGGGAGTCCTGGCATTGTCGAACCCGGTCGGCTGGGGGCTTCTCGGCGGCGCCGCGGCGATCGGCGGCGGACTGGCGCTCTACAAGAAGTATCGCCAGCACCAGGAGGGGAAGAAGCTCGGGCAGGATAGCGAGTACCAGAAGCAGATGCGGGACGCCAGCATCCATGTGCCCGATGATGAGGATCTGAAGCTCACCGGGGCAAAGGCGCATCTCAAGAATCTCTTCACGACCAAGGAGATCCGACGGCACGATATGATGCGCGGGGCGATCGCCGATAAACTTGCCGACCGGGAGAACTCACACGACGTCTGGCGTTCGAGCCACCATGTGCCGGAGCTTCTCGACAACATCGGCATAACGCCGCACAAGCCATCCGCCGACGAGGAGAGCCCGCTCTTCATGAGCGAAAAGGATCGTGAGAAGGCCGAGCAGAAGAAGAGGAAGCGGGCGAAGGATATCGCCAGAGTGCTGGAGGGATGATAGGGCGCCCGTGCGCCGGGGCCGATGGAAGATGCGGTTCGTATTATTGCAGCAGGCGGCGATGCATCGCTGCCGCCGCGCCGGCGACGGCCGTCGCGGAACATATTCATCCGATCATAGAGTCCTTGCCATGCAGACATATCTGACGCAGCTCCAGACCTTCGAGCGCATCCTGACCGACGATGGCTTTGCCACCCGTCTCCACGCCTCCGACGAGAGCATTCCCTACGACGTGCTGCTGGTGGGCATCGGCGACGAGGATGGCGAGGGATATCAGCTCGAGCTGACATTCATTCCCGAGATGGAGGAGGAGCTCGACGGCGCCTCGCTGCTGCAATGCTTCGTGCAGGTTCCGGCCGAGCTGGCCGACGGCGCCGAGAGCGATCTGATGCGGCTGCTCAACCGGATCAACGGACATCTGCCGCTGGTGGGGTTCTGCTATCTCGACGGCGAGCGGATGCTCTGCTACCGCCATGTGCTGATGATCCCGAACAAGGGGGATAGCGATGGCGCGCTGGTGAAACAGACGGCCTGGATGATCTCGTATCTGCTCAGCACGTTCGGCGGGGCGGTCGCCTCGGTGGCGGCCGGAAGCAGGACGATCGATGATGTCATAAACGACATCGGACTGTGAGGTGATGCCCCCTCCAGCGGGAGATCACAGGAAACTACCGCGCCCGGCCGATCATATCGGCCGGGCGCATATGCATATGGTTGCACGTATCCCCGGGCATGACCGGAGGATGCCGGAAAGCGTTTACCGGGCCGGCTCCAGCACCATTCCCCGCGTCCGGGAGAACCCTCCGGCACGCAGCGTATAGAAGTAGATTCCACCGGCCATGCCGCGCGCATCCCATGCTATGCTGTAGCGGCCGGCGGGGCGCTGCTCGTCGAGAAGCGTTGCGATCTCCCTTCCGAGCGCATCGTGGATCTTCAACGATACGAATCCGGCCCGCGGAAGAGCTATCTCGAACGTGGTGGCGGAACTGAAGGGGTTGGGATGATTCTCTCCCAGCATATATCCCGACGCACCCGCCGATGCAGCCTCGTCGGCCCCGGAGAGCTGGTCGTTCGATATGCCGATCGTCGGCGGGCCCGGCACGAACGCACCGGTCCCATTGGGCCTGCGCGCCATCGAGAGATTGGTGGTCTGCGCGCCGAACGTCACCGAGTCGATCACGGCCATATCGGTGCCGCTCAAAAGAAGCTGCTCGCCCCCGGCGGAAAGCTTGAAGCCCGCGTGCACTCCCTCCTGGCCGGAATCCTCATCGGCCCAGACGACAAGGTATCCCCCCGCGTCGATGGTCGTATTGGCGGGGAACTGCCATTTGGTCGGCTGCGCGTAATTATCCGACAGATACATCCCGCTCAGATCGACGGCCTGATCGGTGGTGTTGTACAGCTCGATCCAGTCGTCGAAATCCCCCGCCGGATCGGCCAGGCTGTCGTTATCGGCCATGATCTCGTTGATCACGACGCCGACGGCGGGGTTCGCCACAATGATATCGCATGAGACGCCGAGATTGTCGAGCTGCGTCCGCACCGATGCCTGCCGCTTCGTTATAAACGATTTCAGCCCCGGCTTGCGGCTCGTCTTTCCGCCGCCGCCATTACCGCTCTCGGTTATATCGCTCATGATATTCGTCTCGAACTGCGCGTCGGTATACATTTTTCTTTTATCCGCGAGCACATAGGGACGGATGATCGCGGCGACGCTATCGATATGCGGGAACAGCCGCTCCGGCGAGAAATATGTGGTAAACAACTGGCAGAGCGCGCTCAGATACTCGCTTTTCAGCGCCGGCGAGCCGAATATTTTTCCGACCAGCGGCCGGTTGGCCGAGCTGGAGACGTAGGTAAGACTCAGAGTCTCGGCGGTGGACGTATTTCCCGGATATCCCCCGAAGCTCATATTGACATCCCAGATGATCCATTCGAGCTTATTCGTGGTCGGGTTGAAATATGCGTAGAAATTCCGTCCGCTGCTGATATAGGAATCGAGATTGGCGAAGATGATATCGGACGCCATCGCCCGGTAGAGCGTCGTCATATCGAGCTGTTTCGGAAGCGATGCAGCGATATCGGAGGAATTATTCAACGTATCGAGAAATTCCACCATCCGGCCCCATCCCGTCGTCGACTCGTCGGTCTTGAACTCGTAGCGATCGTAATAGGAGCTTTCGTCCGCGCCGTACCAGCGGAAATCCGATACGATCTGGTTCCCTCCCCCGCCGCCACCCGGCCCGCCACCGAACGCATCGATGGCCTTGAAGAGATCTCCATCCTTGTCGCCGAACCGGGTTCCGAGGAATCGCTTATCGACGTGCTCGACGAGCGAATAGAATGCGAACAGCGTGTCGTTGATAAATACCTGCACGTAGTTCGCGCGCGGCGCGGGAATTCCCGCATCGCGGCAGAAATCGAGATGGATTTTCTCCCGCATGAACGTAGGGTCGCTGAAGCAGTTATTCATATGCACCCCCTTCATACCATCCCAGCGCTGATCGTCGATATACTCATCGAAGCTGAGCTTGAACGATTTTTTATTGTTCGGATGGCTGTAGGATGAATTCCCCTTCAGCCGCACCCCGATGCTGTCGTATTCGACTCCATCGATGATGGCGGTGGCGGGGATGCACTGCTCCTCCCCCTGTTCGTAGTAGATCGTCAGCGAATCCCAGTACCGGGCCTGAGGGAAGCGGAGATTGATCGTATGGACCTGCGTCCCCGCAAATACGCTGTCGCCGGGGTTCTGTGCCGCCGCCGAGCCGGCCCCGAAAACCAGAACCGGGAGCAGAAGGAGTACAGAGCGTAGTGAGTTTCTGATCATCGTGTATTGAAGAAATATCGTTGAACGAACGTTGCGCATCGGGAAATCCGCATAAGAGGCATGGAGTGGCAATGCATTCGAATCGATCCAGGCGCTGCGGCGTCATCCCGTAGTTCTAAGAGCCATAAGCGCCCCCGATGTTACAGCAGCGGACGCTTTGCTACTGGCCGAAGAGATAATTCTCATGGCCGCCGGGCGAAACCCGCCCGATACCGCCGACAACAGATCGATAAAAAATGTATGGTGTGGAGGCGATGACCGCGGGATGGCCCGATGATGCTGGCGGCCATGGCAACAGCCGCCGATGAAACCGGAAGCGATGGGAACATCCCGGCCCGGTGGAAGATCGCCGGGGAGGAATAACCTCGTGGCACGATATATTTTGGGGATAGCTCCGTGCCGTGAGGACATACGGGGCACATTCATCACCGGAAACTTCCCCGCTTCGATCCGCTACACGACCTCGGCGGGTATTTCCGGTGCGATGCCGGCATGATGATGCCTCGTCTCGATCAGACGCGCATGCTTCATCCCCCACCCCGCCACCGCGACATAGACATCCTTCAGATCGCCTCCCTCATCGGTCAGCCGATACTCGACCCTTGGCGGGACTTCGGCGTAGACCTTTCGCTCCACCAGGCCATCCCGCTCCATCTCCCGCAGCGCTGCGGTCAGCATCTTCTGCGTCACGCCGGGGATCATCTTCCGCAGCTCGCCGAACCGGAGCATACCGATGGTGCCGAGGTGAAAGACGATCAGCACCTTCCACTTGCCACCGATCATCGCCAGCACCCTCTCGATGATATCGGCGACCTCGGCGTTCCTCTCCTTCTCCGCTCCGGATGGACAATCCATGAAGCGCGGATGCGGCACCGCCAGCTTCTCCACGTTTTCTTTCTTTTTTCCCATTGGTTCCCAAACAGGTACTACGTTACAAAAATGTGCGTACTTGCCATCAGTGCGCCAGGGGCATAATTTACCCCCATGTGAATATCGGAAACCGCGCCACAGGGCACAAGCGCGTTGACAGAGAATCCCACGGATATCGGGAGCGACAGAGCATGAATATGACAGAGACGATGAGAACGATCGCGAGGATCGGCATGGCGAAACAGGGGGAGATGTTCGGCCTGAGGATGTACGATGTATTTCCGATGGGGGATATCGACCCGTTCCTGCTTCTGCATCATCACGGACCTCACCGGTTCCCTCCGCACAACGCGGGATTTCCAGAGGAGCCGCATCCGCACCGGGGAATGCAGACGGTGACATTTCTGCTCGACGGCGAGATGAACCATCGCGATAATATCGGCAACCACGGGACGCTGAGGGCCGGGGGCGTGGAGTGGCTCAGCGCGGGAAAAGGGCTGCAGCATATGGGGGAGCTCTCCGAGGATTTCAAAGCGCGGGGCGGGACGCTCCAGATCATGCAGCTCTGGGTGAACCTGCCGGCGCGCCTGAAGATGAGCGAGCCCCGGTTCAGAGCGGTTCAGAAGGAGGAGATCCCGACGCTGAACCTCGATAATGGCAATGTGACCGCCGGTCTTGTGGCCGGAGCATGGGACGGCCAGCCGGGCGCGCTCGGGGAGGATGTCGGGGTGGATCTGAGCACTATCCGGTTCAGGGCGGGAGGCAGGCTCGCGTTGAATATCCCGGCCGACCGGAATATTCTTTTCTATGTGGCGCGCGGGGGGCTGCGGGTCAATGGGAATATCGTCGATGAGCATGGCATCGCTCAGTTCCGCAACGATGGAACCGCGCTCGATATCACGGCCGACGACGACGCACTGCTCCTGCTGGGGCACGCAAAGCCTCTCGGTGAGCCCGTCGCCGCCCGGGGACCCTTCGTCATGAACACCGATCTGGAGATTCGCCAGGCATATCTGGATTTCCGCAACGGAATATTCGGCGCCTGGAATTAATATATCAACCCAATTTATCATGAGCGACATATCGCCGATCAACGTTCAGATCATCATCGGCAGCACGCGGCAGAACCGCTTCAGCGAGAAGCCAGCGCACTGGATACTCGGTGAGCTGCAGAAACGAGAGGGCATCAACGCCGAGCTCGTCGATCTGAGAGATTATCCGCTTCCATTTTTCGACGAGCCGAAATCGCCGATGTGGATCAACAGGAATTATTCGCATCAGATCGTCGCGCAGTGGTCGGAGAAAGTGGACCAGGCCGATGCCTATATCATGATCGCCCCGGAATACAACCACGGATATTCGGCGGTCCTGAAAAATGCTCTGGACTGGCTCTATCCCGAGTGGAATCATAAGCCCGTCGGGTTCGTCAGCTACGGCGGCGTCGGCGGTGCCAGGGCGGTCGAGCAGCTTCGCCAGGTGGTGATCGAGCTTCAGATGCTGCCGATCAAGCAGGGTCTGCATATCCCGCTCGACGCGTTTATCGCGGCCATGAACGTGCCGGCTCCGGTCGACCCGGAAATATTCAACAAGCCGCTGCGGACATTCGGCGATGCCGTCGCGATGTTCATCGATCAGCTTACCGCGATGACGAATGCGTCCAAAGCGCTGCGGGGATAATCCCCAGATCATATCGCATACCGATATGATCTGACCGCAGCATGATTGCGCCCTGCTGTCCCGGGCCCGGCACGAACTGATGCCGGGCCCGGTTGCGTTCCGGGCCACAGACTCTAACGCCGACAAATGCCGGATACGAGCCGAGAGCTGCTCCCCACGAACGCCGGGCCGGAGTTGAACTCCGGCCCGGCATTCCAGCACACTGAGACACGGTGAGCTGGAAATGGCGTGGCGATCGGGCCGGAGTAATTGAATAACTTCCGCCGGGAGTGACCCATCCAAACGCCCCGATATCATATTCGACGATAACGCACGGAGACAGCAGCCATGACGATTCCCAGCCTCACACTTATCATCCTCTCGGAGCTTCTTCCTCTTCGCGATGCGACGGCAATCTTAACGGAGCTTGCGTCGCGCGGCTGCGACGTCACGATCGATGGAGCGGCGTGGAGTCCGGTGGCGGGCGGAGGTGAATACAGCCGCCCGGAGGCGGAGCATGTGAGCGTGGAGGGGATCGACTGCCGGCTGATCGTCGAGATCTACCGGACGGCCGGCCAGCCCGGCGGGGGATGGATCGACGCGATCGAGCTGTTCCCCGCGGCCGGGTCCGAGGGCTCGTGGCTGACGTCGATGCGTTCGGCGCTGAGCCTGGGGTTCAGGCTCTCGACCACGGATGCCGACGGCGTCGAAATCTACCAGCGCGGCGCGGAGGAGGAGGTCATCTGCTTTCCGCCGAGCGGTATCGCCCCCCCCCATCTGCTGATGCATACTCATCCCCAGCTCCGAACCGACGCGTAGCTCCCTACGGCCTTCCGGGACCCGGCAGGCCGGGGGACTCGTTGCGCGCATCGATCACCCGTACGGTGGCACGGCGGTTGGCGCTGTTGCCGCCGGGGATCTGATCGGCATCGCCACGGCTGGTGGCGGTGATCCGGGCGGCGGGAACGCCATGCGCTATCAGCCACGTCCTGATGGTGTCGGCACGGTTCTGACCCAGCGTAAGGTTGTCGGCGGGAACGCCGGTGGGATCGGCCCGGCCGATAATCTCGACGGTGGCGACGCTGCGCGTGGCGAGATATGCGGCGATCGGCCTCAGCGCCGCTATACTGACCGGAGTGGTCCCGGAGCTGAAGAGGATATCGACCTGGGCGGGAACAGCACGATCGGTCTCGATCGGGCTACCCGCGCCGGCCGCCGTCTCCAGAAGGCCGAACCGCCATCCCTCGCCACGGAAGAACGCCCGCCTGATCGCCTCCTCCCCATCCTGCCCATGACGATAGAGTATATCGCGGATCTCGACAGCCTTGGCGAAGTAATGCGGATAGGAGGAGGATGTCCTCGCGGTCGCCTCCTGCGCCGGCGTGAGCACCGGAGGAACCCGCGCCTGCAGACCATTGACCACATCGTTGCGCACCCCGCGGGCCAGATACTCGGCGAACCCCTCGGTGAAGATATCGGTGGAGGAGCGGAAGCTCGGCAGCAGCCCCACCTGCGTTCTCAGGTCGGCATGCTGGAACAGATGCATCGCCTCATGGGTGACGGTATGAGGAATGAATCCCAGATCGAAGCCGAGCCCGAACTCTATCCGCCCTCCGTGGGTGACGGTGGTTTTGTATGTATCGTAGAGCGCCGCGCGCTCCCTGATGCTGTGGGGAGCGGCGTTCCATGAGGCCCCGGCGCCCCGAAGCCATCCTGAAAATCGCGTCCACCAGGCCGTGTCCATCCCGCACTTGTTGCTGGTCAGCGTGCGAAGCGGCGCGCGCGCCCCGGCGTACCATTCCAGGAACTCTCCCAGGTCGGCATCGTTGTTCCGGATGGGATCGGCGAAGTTGACGGCCTTGCGGCTGACGCGCGCCATAAAGCTGGCCGGAGCGACCGACGGGGCATGCGGGCTGTAATGGCTATGGATGATCGGCATCGCGACCTCGGCGCTGGCCGTGGCGATCGCCATCGGATCGGGAGCCGCCACGGGGGCGAGGGTCGGGATCGCCGCCGTCAGCTCGGTGCTCAGAGCGGCTGCAACCGTCGCCTCGAAGTTCGCGGGCATCGGCGTGCAGGGAGGATTGCTCCCTCCGGTCGGAAACAGCGCCGTCTCGATCTCCCCGATCATCGGCCCCGAGTCGGTCGACATTCCATGCGCACGGCGATCGGTCAGCGCCCGTCCGCGCAGCGGAGCGAACGATCCGCCGGATGGAGGAGCCAGCGGTGCCGGCGGCGCGCTCGCGGTGGGATTGGCCGGTGTGATCCGATCCTGCGGTTCGCCGAACTCGAGCCGCTCGGAGTCATGCGCACGATCGAGCTCATCCTCCCCCTGGCGCTGGATCATCCTTCCCTCCCCGGAGCCGGCCGAGAGGAGCGATGGCCGGCCCGACGGGGGCGCGGCCCCCTGCTGCACCGTGTGGGCCAGCTCGTGCGCCAGCAGACGTCCGCCGCCGCGCGTATCGGGACGATACTGGCCGGCGCCGAAGTAGATATCCCCTCCCAGTGTGAACGCCCGCGCACCCAGCGCCGAGCTCATCTCCGCAGCTTCCGCGTCGGCATGGACGCGGACTCCGCCGAAGTCGGCCCCGATGCGCGACTCCATCGCCCGCCGGGTAAGTCCTGAAAGCGGCATCCCGCCGCCACGGCGCGCATCCAGACGGCGCTCCACCCGCTCGAGCCGGTCTCCCCCCTCCGATCCCGGACCGATCATGCCGATCTTCTGGTTCCCGGCCATCCGCTGGATATGGCGTAGGCCGGTGATATCGGCCGGGCGGGAAGGGCGGGCGGTGGTCCCGATCCGTTGATGGCGCTGAATCTCGGCTGCTGTCTGCTGGTGCTCCATTGTTCTTCCTTCCCCCCTCTTGCGGGCACATGGGTATACGGGCTTACGTGATCACGATACTGACATCCGAGAAGTTGACGCCGGTGTTGTCGGCAACGCGCACGGTGACGGTGCCGGCAGTCGTCCCCACGGTCAGAATCCCCGCATGAGGGTCGGTCGTGCTGGGGGCGATGGTGCAGCCGAGCGCGGCTCCACGGATGGTGAAGCTCAGCGGGGCGAGCGCCGGCAGGGCCGTCGGGAGCGTATCGGCGGTGATCGTGACGGTGCGTGGCGCGGGGGCCACCGGAGCCGGAGCGCCGCCTCCCGGTGCTGCTGGGGTGGGCACTGGCGCGGCAGGGGGCGCCACCGAGTGGGGCGTGCTCACCGGAGATGCGGTCACATTGAAGACACCGACCGGACCGCTGTATGTCTCCGGCACTTCCAGGCCGTTGACCGTCGTGACGAACTCCACATTCCCCCCCACGTTCCGGAGCGTTCTGCTGTGCGCAACGCGAACGAACGGCGCGGCGGTCCAGCCATCGTTGACGGTGGACTGCGGACAGAACCAGTGGAGTCCCTGAACCACCGTCATCGTCGCGGGGAGTGTCCCGTTGGGGGGTGTGGGATTGGATGTGCTCTGAATGAAGCGGCCGACGTTGATGCCGGCGCGGGCAATCGTGACGGTATCATGGGTGCCACCGAGCTCGCCGGCCGCCGTCAGGAACCAGTTGTTATTTGCCGCCGCTGTGAGCGTCGCCGTGTTAAGCGTGAACGTTCCGCCGAAGGGATTGGTCGGCGAGGTGATCGCATGCGTCGCCGCAGTTGGGGTCGGAACGCCGATGAACCGTTCGCCGACGCCGACATTCTCGAGCGAGGCGACCTGCCCGTCGTTGCTGATGAACGTATGCTCGAAGACAGCCCCGTAGTCGGTCCCGCCGCCGGGAGCGATGCTCACCATCGTGGTGTTGGCGATCCCGGTGGGATGGGAGCGAACGCGCAGCGGCTGGCTGAAGTTGCAGCCTGTCGTGGGCTCGGTGGCAACCACCGTGACATCCCCCGCCGGCTGCGTCGCGCCGATGGTGATCGTGCCGTTGGCGGCGATCGAGGTGCCGGGACCGATAGCCGCTGTACCGGCCGCGAGGCTCCAGGTGGCCGTCGGGGCGTTCGTCCGGGCGATGAACGGCTGGTTGCCGCATGCGGGAACATGCACCGGATCGCGACGGGAAAAGGTGACCGACGACGGACAGACCGGCGCCGGAGGAGTCTGCCGCTGCACCATCGATGCAACTGGCGCACGGGACTCCACCGCTGTACCGCGAGGCGTCGCGTTCCGCGCCGGAGCGGCGGAAGATCCCGCCACGACGGAATTGCCATGGGTTGCGCCGGAGGCCCCCTGCTGCACGACATGCGTCAGCTCATGCGCCAGCAGACGTTTTCCATCGGCCGCATCGGGATTGTACATCCCCGCGCCGAACACCACGTCGCGGCCCACCGTGTAGGCCAGCGCGCCGATCGATCGCGCCGACTCGGCGGCCCGGGCATCGGTATGGATTCTGACGCCGCCGAAGTCACGGCCGAAGCGCGGCTCCATGAACTGGCGCACGTCCGGCGCAAGCGGCGATCCGCCGCCACGCAGAGCGTTGATGGCCTGCTCCTGCGGAGCCGAAAGCTGCGACTCCATACCGGAGGCTTCCTTCCCCTGCACCATCTCCTCTTCCTCCTCGGGCTCCTTCGTATCGGCGGCGCGCTGAACGATCGGGGTGATCACAGGGGGCGCCGGAGTCCGCTGTACTTTCTCCTCCTCGGCGCATTCCCTGCAGGGCGCGGCCCCGCCCGAGCAGGCGGCGCAGGCACGGCGAACGGTCCCGCTCCCGTCGGAGAGGAGACCCGGAGCACCTCCGCCACCAACGACCTGCTCAGCCACGCGGTCGGCCTCCTGCTCGTAGCGGTCCCCCGGCGCGCCGAGGCTCAGCTTCGTCTGCAGGATCGGCGCCGAGGCGCTGTTGCCGACCGCGCGCTGCAGATGCAGCGCCTCGGCATGATGCTCTTTCTGTGTGGATGCCGTCACAGTCTTCTGGCGGCTCCCCTTCTCCCGTATCTCTCCGGCTATCAGTTGGTGATCCATACAGTGCTCCATCCGAACCATGAATGACCCATACGACAGTATACCGGCTCCAGCGCGGCGATCGGCCAGCGTTGCCCCCAGGATGCCGGCAACAGAAGCACGTCACCCTGATGCGGCCCCTATACTCACCCCGGCGATGACGGGAGCGCTCCATCGGCGACGCTCCAGAACGCGCGCGGGCCGCAGTCGGCACGCACCGACATGACCGGCTCGGGGATCGGGGAGAGGCTCCCATCCTCCTCGATGCGCCAGAGATCCTCCGGCCCGCTTACGCCGAGCCCCCCCGCCGGAAGAATCGACGCACGCACGATGATCCCCCCTCTGATCTCGACCGATGCTCCTCCCATCGGCTCGCCGCAGCTGCGGCAGCTCTCGGCGAGCCATGCCTGCTGAAGGTCGAGCGCATGCAGATCGCCGATGGCCGGCGAGCCCGCGTTGCAGGCGATATCATCACCACCTTCATGAAAGAAGGTCCACGCCGGCACCGTCCCGTCGCCGCAGCGACGCCAGGCGATCGGATCGCCGACGCGATAGATATGCTCGGTGCGCGGCCCGTAGCCGGGGAGATATCCCCACTGAAACGAGATGAGGTCGGTCTGGACCACCCCGCAGTTGCGGCAGGCGGGATGCGCCTCCACGTAGCTGAAGTTGGGCATGCGACACAAGCTCCATGTTGGGATTACTATGGACGAATAATCGGCACCATTCCCCATTGCGCCATCCGCGCCGGAGAGCCCTGGATCTGCGTTGCCATCGCTCCGTTGACCGTGACCAGGGGAAGCGGACGCTCCTTGGCGCGCTGCACGATCTTCATGTCGTTCGTGTTGAATGTCCGCGACGGAACCAGCGCGGCGGGGGGTATCCCGGTGAGCGTTCCATCCAGATCATGAATGATCGTGGCCCCTCCGGGAATCCCTCTCAATCGTGGCGCCTGCGTGCCGTGACGGTCGCCGCTCAGCACCTCGTTCCAGGCCGCGTCGGGGACATAGAGCGTGGTCCCCGGCGAGGCGAGCAGCGCCGCGACGGGGAGGATATCGCCGGGGTTCTGGCGATCCATGAAGATATTTGAATCGGCCACCAGCGAGCGCGAGCCCGATGGATTCGGCTGGGTGGTCGTGGTGACTGGAGGGGTCACCGGAGTCCTCCCGATCGCCGGTGCCGGAGCCGGCAGCGTCTGAATCGCCTGATCGAGCACCTCGTCGAGCCTGGTCATGGCGGACTCCACCTCCGTGAAAGAGGGAGCGCTGGAGGTGCTCATCCCTCCCCAGATGAGCGATATCACGCCGATCCCTATCGCCACGCCGGCACCGAGCGGCGTTATCCCCATGCCTCCGACAGTGGTGGGGGTTATCGTGGGAGCGACCGGAGCCACGGGATACGAGCCGGCCAGGCCAACCACCGGCGTCGCCCCCGCCGGGCGGGGCACTCCATGCTCGTAGTGATCGATCACCGCCGCAGCGGTATCGAGCGCGGCAAGGGCCTGGGCGCGGATCGGAGCGTAGCGTGGCTCGGCCATCCGCGCGCGCATCGCCTCGATATGATGGCGCATCTCCGCGATGCGCGGGGCGTTGGCCTGCCGCTCACGGTACCCAGGAGTAGGAATCACACGCTGCACCGTTCCGGGCCGGGCGGAGCTGAGCGATCCCGCAACCGGGGAAGCTCCCCCCTGCCGCGATGATGGCGCCCCCTCCCGCATGGAGCGCGAACCGCCGTCGGCGGCATTCTGCCGGGAAGGGCTCGCTCCCCCCTGCTGCACCACATGGGCCAGCTCGTGCGCAAGCAACCATCGTCCGGCGCCGGTATGCGGAGCGTACTCGTTCGCCGCGAACACGATATCGCCGCCGACCGTATAGCCTCTGGCGTTGACGGCGCGCGCCGACACATCGGCGGCCTCGCCGGTATGCACACGCACCGATCCGAAGTCGTGGCCGAACCGCGTCTCCATGAACTCCCGCGTCGTCGCGTCGAGCGGCGCTCCCCCGCCCCTGACGCCATCGTGCACCACCGACGCATCGACCTCGATCCCCTCGGAGTCCCCCTTTCGCATCACGCCGATGGCGGATGTCGCCGACGGGGCGATCCCCTCCTGAGCGGCGTTCCCCGCCACCCGATCGGCGACCTGATCGGCCTCCTGTTCGTAGCGGTCACCCGGAGAGCCCACCGCAAGCTTCGCCTGTGCCCTCTCGGTGGCAACGCTGTTGCCGACCGCGCGGCAGGACTGCAGCGCATCGTCGTGACGCGCAGCCTCCCCCGGCCGGGCCGGCGCTGATGTGCGGCGTCCCACTCTCTCCCGGATCTCCCCGGCGATCACTTGTCTTCTCATACAATACTCCACATCCCAATCATGAGTAATGCTCCCATGCACTCCGCTCCCCTCGCGCCCGCTACGTCAACGCGGCAAAGGCGGCTCGATCATCATCGGCGAAATTCCGCGGATAGATCTCGCCCGCCAGTGCAGCCTTCTGATCGGGCCTGACGATGAAGCGGATCGCGTCGTCAGGCCCCGCGAACCGCGACGGGTAGAGATTGATATCATCCCCCCATGTATACTCGAACTGCCGGAGGTCGACGATGAGCGCGTCGGGCCGCGCCGCATCGCAGAACTGGTTCAGCCGCCAGCGGATCAGCAGCGCGTCGTCGGTCCCCAACGATCCGGGACGATACTCGCCGATGATCGCCACATGTCCGCCGTTGCGGCCACTGCGGGGATCGCGCCATGTGTGGAAGCTGAAACGAAGGTCGCCGGGATCGAGCGTTACCGGCTCGACCCGTGGCGGCGAAAGAGGCCCAGGCTCATGGATCGCGGTGCCGCCATCGAACCGATATTTTTTCAAAGCGAATGCCAGCTCCTCCATCCCCCTCCGGCGGTCGGCCACGATCTCGTGCGGATGCACGGTGCCGGCAAGCTTGACGCCCGGCCCCGGCACGACGATCCGGACCGGCTCATCCCGCAGCCTGATGCTCTCGGGAACGGGGTCGAGCTCCTCGATGAGCGATGCCGGAAGCTCTCCGAGATCGATCAGCAGACCATGCGATGTCTCCACGGCATCGACCACTTCGCCGCAGCGGAAGCGGATGAAGCGCCGATCTTCTTCGACGGCGGCGTGCCTGCCGGGGAGCGGCGAAAAGCCGATGACCGGGACTGCATAGCCGCTGCGGGGCAGAGCCCACGCGCCGCAGGAGTACGCCAGCGAGGCGGTCTCAAGATCGAACGGCGTCATTATCGGTTGCGGTTCTTCCATCGTCATTTCATGGGATCTGTCATCGTGGCCGGCGGCGCCGGAAATGCGCCCCGGCGGCCGGCACTAGAAAATAATATGCTCCAGCGGCTTGAGCGATGCCGCAAGGCTCTCGGTCAGAAGTATCGCATTGGCCTTCCTGCCGAGCTGCGTCTCCGACTGCGCGGCGAACGCGGCGAGCTCCTCGGCGATCTTCGGCTCGTACTTGGCGAGGACGCTGGGGTCGAGCCGTCCATCGGGCTTGAAGTGGGCGCCGAGCTTTTTGAGCTTCGCCTCGAGCGTTTTGCTGGTGAAGAAGAAATCCACGTCGCTGGCCTTCATTCCCTCGGCCAGCCAGCGGAACTCCCCTCCCTTCGAGGAGATGCCGGTCACGGAGCTTCCACGCAGGCCGATGACCACATCCTCGAGTCCGGTCTTCTTGATCCTGTTGCGAAGATTTCCCACCCGCTCCACCAGCTCGCCGGCATTGTTGAAGCCGCGCACCATCACCCCCCGGATCTCGACGATCTTTTCGACGCGCTGCCAGAGCGCCCGCATCTTCACCGAGCAGGGGGAGTTGCAGAACAGTCCCCGCTTGGCAAGATCGCTCATCGCGGCGATCTCCTCCTGCGCCCACTTGGGAATCCCCTTCAGCGCCTCCACCATCTCGACGGTGAACTGCCTGACGATATCGGCGGGGATCTTCATCGTCTCGCGCGCCCACTTGAATGCGGTCTCGGCGGCCTTCGCTGCCTTGGCGAGCCGCTCTCCCTTCAGCGCATCGCGGAGCTGCAGGACCTTCTCCCCTTTCATCAGCTTGGCCGCATCGACAATCTTGGCGAGCTTCGGGAGCTTCGCCAGGATCTTCGCCACCGTCGCGCTCTTCCCCACCCATTTCACGGCGGTCAGCAGCCCGTCGCTGAAGAAGAGCATCAGCAGCTCCATGATGATGTAGCCGATCAGCCATCCGCGATAATGCCAGCGTGTGAGCAGATCGGGATCGTTCCACTTCTTGGCGATCGAATCGAGCCCCATCTCCACCAGCGCCGCCAGATCGAGCGACGCAAGCTCGCTCATCAGCTTGCCCGCGTCGTTGAGGATCTCTCCACTCAGCAGGCTCTTGACGATCGACCAGGCCATGTCGAGCAGATCGACCAGGCCGACCAGCAGATCCCACAGCGACTCCAGCGCGCCGTGCAGCAGCCCGGCGACGAACGCGCCGGTGCCGAGGATGAATTCGCCGACCGCGATCGCGGCGTCGCGCAACGTCGTGTAGACATCGTACGAGAGCGATCCCGACGCGACCTTCCCCTTGAGGGACTGCGCGAACGCAAGGCTCGGAATCCAGATCTGGCGCCCCTCGCGCGTCTTCGTCTGGTCCCAGTCGTCATTCCCCCGCTCTCTGTAGATGCCGTTGCGCTGTGCCTCGGCATTGACCAGCACCAGCACGTTGACATAGAAGCGCTCGTCCTGCCCCCACTCGATCGCTCCCCCCTTGTAGTACTGCTTGACGATCGCCAGCGCGTACTCGCCCCCCTTGATGCGATGCAGGCGCGCGCCGGGCTCCGGAAGCGCCGTGTTGACGTGCGTCACATCGATATACCCGACGCCTCCGTTCTCCAGCACCACGAAGTACCAGCCGCTTCCGGTGGCCCTGTCGACGAACAGACGGGTGTTCAGCGGAAGCCGCGCCGTCGGGGTTCCCTTGGTGCTCGGTGCCGTGTAGAGATCCGCCCCGTCGTCCACCTGCACGATCCCCATCTTCTGGACGCTGGCGCCCCCTTCCATCGAGCTTCGCAGGCCCGACTCCGAGGTGGAGTTGAGCGTCGCGCCGGTCCCGCTGGCCGCGACCGGCGAAGGCCCGGCCGGCGCGGGGGAGGCCGGGGCCTGCGGAAGAGGGCCCGGGAACATGCGGGTGGTCCGCTCCCGCTGCAGCACATCGAGGTTGGCTGTCAACCCATCGGTTTCGGGAGTGGAGGCATTGAACTCCTCGAGCGCGGCCTCGGCCTGGGCGATCGCCTGGTCCAGCTCGTCGGTGGTCATCATCACCGCCTCGCTCGCCGTGATGGTATGCGTCCGCGGATCGCGGTAGACACGGCGCAGAACGGGGGGGGCGCCGAACGAGCTCCCGGCCGGACGGCGCTCCGCCCCCAGCGGCGGGGCATGATTCCCCTGCACAACATGGGTAAGCTCATGCGCCAGAAGGCTTCGCCCATCGGCCGTGGCCGGCCGGTAGCGTCCCTCGCCGAAGACGATCTTCTCCCCCACCGTATAGGCATGGGCTCCCACCACCCTGGCGGAGGTCGCGGCGTCTCTATCGGTATGGATGCGCACATGCCCGAAGTCGTAGCCGAAGCGTGGCTCCATGAACGCGCGGACGTCCGTGTCGAGCGGCTGGCCGGAACGGGCAAGCACATCATGGACGACCGGCGGAGCATACGTCCCCTGCGACTGCTCTCCCTGCGGCTGGCGCATCACGACCGGCTCCGGCTTCATCCGCAGCTCATCCTCCTCCTCGTTCGGCTTGCGGCGCAGCGGCGCCGGATCGGGGGCCTTCGTGATCCGCTCGGCCACGCGGTCGGCCTCCTGCTCGTAGGGATCGCCGGGGGGACCGATGGCGAGCTTTGCGCGGAGCACCCCGGAGAGCGCGTGATTGCCGATCGCGCGTCCGGCCTGTACCGACCCGTCATGACGCGCCGGACCGGCCGTCCGGGACTGCGCGGGCAGACGGCGCCCCACGTTCTCCGCGATATCTCCGGCGATCACCTGTCTCCCCATACTCTCCCCTCCCACGCATCCTGCATGATTGGCATCTCCATAGTTCCCCGGCATGGAGCCGTCCGATGGCGGCGCCCGGCTGTTTGCATTTCAGATACCCGTAGATGTCATCGAGTTGTTGCCGGTAAGCGTGATGTCGGGGAAGTACGGGGCGATCGAGCATCTGCCGCTCGACGCGCCCCCGGCGAAAGGCCCCGAGCATGTGGCGTCATCGAGGGAGCCTTCGCCGACGCATTCTGTTCGCCCCGCGTCTTCGCCATCAGAACCGGCGTGGAGAGCGAAGCTCCCTGATGTAGTACGGATAACAGACTATCGCGCCGAGAGGGCCCTGCCGAAGCAATAGCCGCAGCGGTCGTACCCGACGGCCAGCGCCGCCTCTACCGTCGCGAAATAGTAGCGGTAATCCTCCCTGATCTCGTCGATCTGGCAGTTGAAGTTCGGGTTCTCCAGATCGTGCAGCTCCTCGGTCCGCACGTTCGCCAGATAGCGTGTAACGCGCGATCCCGCCACCACCTGCGAGGGGCTCAGATCCAGACGGATCACGCGCTGGAGCGACATCGCCGCGGTCTTCGCGATCACCGGGTGGCGGTAATACGACAGGAGCGTCCCGCTGTCGGCGGCATCGGTTGCCCCTCCTCCGTACAGCCCGCACTCGCGCAGGCTCCCGATCGCCTCGCCATCGCCGAACCTGACCGAGATGCTCAGGCGCGTGGTGGGCCCCTTGCTCGGTTTGCCATCGACGTCGAGGAAGGTGATATCCTTCTCGGTCACCCGCTTCCGCGCCAGCTCGCGGGTCAGCTTCATGACACTGCGGTTGACATCCGGCGGGATCGTATCCCACGTTTTATCGCCGATGCCGACGGCGACATAAAGGTCGCCCGGGACGGCTGTCGATCCGGTGAGCATCGTGGCGATCATCGTATAGAAGTTCTCTGTCAGCATGGCTTCAGATAGTGGAGTTTGCCGAGACGCCGAGCTCCCCCCTCCGTGGAAGGAAGCTTCGCAGCAGGACGATCGACGAGATGCCCATCGCCACCAGCGCCAGCGCCTGAGGGTACGATATGATCCCGAGCATCCCCCGGTCGTCGGCCCGAAGGAACTCGTTCAGGAACCGCCCGAGCGGATAGAACAGGAACAGCAGGGCGATAAGCTCCCCGTCGCGGCGGGGGCGGCGACGGTAGAGCAGCAGAAGGGCGAACAGAACCGAGCAGTAGAGCGCCTCGTAGAGCTGCGTGGGATGCACCGGCAGCGAAAGCCCGCCGGCGCCGATCAGATGCGCGGCCTGGTGCGCCTCATGCGCGCCGCTGCCGGCCGGATAGCCCACGCCCCACGGAAGATCGCAGAGCGCTCCATAGCAGCAGCCGTTCAGAAAGCAGCCGATCCTTCCCAGCACTATCGCCAGCGCTACCGATGGCGCGGCGAGATCGAGAAACCGTAGCGCCGGGAAGCGCCATGCGCGGCAGGCCAGCAGCGCCCCGGCCATCCCGCCGATATACGCCCCGGTGCTTGCGGTCCCCCAGTTCCAGTAGTCGAACACCTCCAGCGGATGCTCGATGAAATACCCGGCGTACTGCGCCACCACGAACAGCCGCGAGCCGACCAGCGCGGCGACGATCGTCACGGCGCCGATGCGGAACACCCGCGCCGCGTCGAGACCTTCCCGCTCCGCGGCCCTGATGGCGAGATAGCCGCCGAGCAGCATCGCCAGCGCATAGAGGAGCGCGTAGTCGGGAACCAGCCATCCGGCGCCGGCAAGCGCATCGAGATATGAGACGATCCGGGGGCGCATATCGAGACCTCCTGTCTGTTGGGAAAACGCTCCGTCATCGGTGCTGCTCCGTCATGGCCGGAGCGGCTCCCGGCACGTAGTGGCGCCGGGAGCCCGATCATCATCATGCGAGCCGGTCGCCCTCGTTCGGCCCATCTCCGCCGGACCTGCCGCGACGCGAGCGACGATAGAGCCATCCGGTCCCGACAAGCAGCAGGATCGGCGCAAGGCCCAGATATCCGCCGCCGGTGCGCGACGGCGAGCAGCTGCATGTCGGAGCCGGCTCCGGAGCGGGCGTCGTGGGATCGGCAGGAGCCTCCCCCTTGGTATCCTGATGCGACTGATAGACAGCGAAGGCCACGTAGCCGGTCGGCTCCAGGCGCATCCCCATCTCCTTCTCCCCCTTGACCGGCACCATATTGAACGCCTCGATGCCGAGCTCGGGGACGTTGGCGGCGGTCTGCGCGCGGGCCGGGATGCCGGCGATATTGCTCCCCCCGGCCGAGATCGCCGTCGGCAGATAGAGCGGGTCGGTCATGATCATGCTCACGTTGTAGCCGTTCCCCTGGTTGTCGTCGTAGGCGCCATCGCGATCGTTCACGGCGATCCAGAGCTTCGAGGCTTTCTCCGGGATGATGAAGGTCATGCTGTTGCCGATCACGAACGCGGTCTTGAACTGATCGAACGAGCCGATCAGCGCCCCCACCGTCTGGCTTGGATCATAGAAGTCCGACGGCAGCAGGAACCGCTCCTTGGCAAGCGTGTTGTCGGCGTAGCCGTTGGCCCCGTTGGGGACGCGCTTCATCTTCGGATCGACGACGATGCTGCCGGTGGAGATAAGGGTGACCATCTTTCCCGGCTTGACGTCGATCTCCTTCGCGGCCTCGCCGGATGGCCTCGGGAGGTACTTCCCGCCGGCACGCGGAGAGATGGTGAACACCTCGGGAGAGACCGGCATCTTCCCGCCGGTGATGGCGATGGCGATCAGCTTCTTCTCCTTGGGCCCCATCGATATCTGGAAATAGTTTCCATCCTTCCCGACCGGCTTCAGCTTCAGACGGTCGGCATTCTCGATCTTGAAGGTCCAGCCGTCGGCGAGCTGCTTCGGGATATTGCGCCAGCGCGCGCGGAACAGATACTGAAACTCGCTCTGTCCCGGCGGGAGATTCATCCCCTCGGTGCTCACCTCGAACGTATCGCGGATGGTCGATGCGGTTGTGTAGACCAGGTTCTTCTGCACCTCGTCGGTCCCCAGATTGACGGTGAAATCGCTGAGCTTGACCCGCACGCAGGCATGGCCGGAGGAGGCGATTTCGGCGGAGTGCGCCTGGTAGTCCGCCTTGGTGAGCGGCCAGTAAAGATCCTTGATCTGGATCTCGTTCATATGGGTGAAGCTCACCCCCTGCTCCCCCATCTTGAACTCTGTCGGACCACCGGAGTTATAGGGCTTCAGGAAGAACTCCACCTTGCCGACGTTCGGCACCGCCACGGGACTGTTGTCGGCGGGGTTGGATGGGTTGTAGAACTTCACCTTCGCCTGGAAATGGTTCTGCTTCAGCGCGACGCCGGTGGTCTGATTGAAGTGCGTCGGGTCGCTCGGGTTGAGCCGCGTGAACGCGTTGGGGAGATGGTTGAAATCCTCCGCCAGCACCCCCGCCATCCCGTTCGGCTCGAAGATCACATCGCCACAGTTGCCGAAGTTGGTGGTCGACAGCGAGTTCGGCGTCAGGCCGGTCACCCCCGCCGGGTCCACATGGTTGAAGTTGGCGTCGTTGTCGACCGTCGCGGGCCAGCGCCAGACGAGCGTCCCCAGCGGCTGCGTCACGATCAGGCGCGCCCCCATTCTGAAGCCCGCGCCGGATGCCGGCGCAAGCAGCCCCAGCCCCGTCACATCGATCCCGAGCTCGGTCTCCCAGATCTCCGTCTCCGGGTCGTTCCCCGGATCGAAATCCCACGAGACCTTCGGGGCATCGATCCCCGCCGGAAGCGCCTGCTGCGGAAGCCCCGGCCCCTTGAAGAACGTGACGCCACCGGCCGCCTGGTTGCACTGCTCCCCCGACGCGGGGGCCGGCGAGCCGATGGCGCAGAGGATCGCGAAGTCGGAGGCATCGAACGCCGCGCCGCCATTGCCGTTGGCATCGAACACCAGCAGAAGCTTGTCTGCATCGGTCAGCTGCTCATCCCCCTCGACATGCACCCCGACGTAGATCTTGTTGATCGTGCCATCGGCGCCGGCATCATAGCCGGTGACGAAGATCTTGGCGCTCTGCAGCCCCATGTTTCCCACCGGCGTGAAGCTCTGCGCAACCACCCCGCCCCATCCCGGATCGGCCGAGCACCCGCTCATCGACATGACGCCGGCGTTGGTGCCGGCCACGACGCCATCGACGACGACGGCACCGTTGACGACGGGAATGCAGGCCTGGCCGAACGCCGGAGGATCGAACGTGGCGATGAACGCAACGGCCGTGGTTATCATGAGCGCGCGGAGCCTTCCCACGCCCCCTACATAGTGATGGCTTTTCATTGTTGACTGATATGTGTGTGTGAAATCATTCCCATCATGTGGTCTTGAACGGGACGGTGATGGTTCCAACGAACGGGTTCCCCCCCTGCGAGGTGGCCGTGATGACAAGCGACATCGTATCGGCATTGCTGCCGGTGGTGATATCGATGGCCTTGTCCTGGCTCGCCCCGTTGCTGATCGGGCCCACCGACGTCCCACCGTTGATCTCGGCCGTCCAGGTCCCCACCGGGTTGGTCACGGCGCGGCTGAGCGTGAAGGTGGCCGCCTGGCCGGTGGCGTTGGTGATCCTGAGAACGATGCTGCCGGTCGTGCTCTTGCTCATGTTGACAACGCCGGTGCTCTGGTTGAGCGTCGCGTTGAAGAACGGCGGGATCAGGTTGAACTGGATCTTGTCCTCTCCCTGCGGCGGAGGCTGCCCCTGCGTCAGGTTGTAGAGCCCGGAGGTCTGCGTCAGCTCGCTCGGGTTGGAGTCGGAGGCCAGGCGCAGCTGCAGGCCGCTCGATCCGTTGCCGACCACCACATCGACCAGGATGGTCGCCTCGCTCCCCTGGGGTCCGATCAGGATCTTGTTGCCGGGGATCGGCGTGCCGGTGCTATCGACCACCCTGCGCTGCCATCCGTCCTGCGGAAGGATCGTCGCGGTGAAGGTGTCGGCCAGCGTCGTGAAGCTCTTGACGCGGAACTCGAAGCGGACGGTCTGTCCGGAGTTGAGGTTGCCGGGGGGAGATTTGGCGAGCGAGATCAGCACCGAGCCACGGGCGATCACCTGCGCTGCGGCGCCGAACAGGCGGGCGATCTCCTCCTGCGTGGCGACCGCGGCCTCCAGGTCGCGCCCGGCCAGCGCGGTCTGCAGCCCGACGAAGCCGTTGACCAGCGGCTGATGGAGCAGATCGCCGAGACGCGTGGTGAAGTTCTGATAGGGGAAATACTTCTTCGAGATCCCGCCGGCGATCTGCATCATCACGTCGCGCCAGGTGATATGGAACTGATCCTCGGCCGCATAGAGCTGCGTCAGATACTCGATCGCGCCGTTGTTCCCCATCTTGCCGGCGTTCAGCACCGCCAGCCCCCCCTCGGCCGCGCTGATCAGCCGCGAGGCCGCCTGCAGGCCGAGCGCCTCGGCGTAGATCATCGCCATGCTCGGGGTGTTGAACTGCGTGGTCAGGTATTTCAGGAACGCGTAGACGTTCTTGTGCGTGTTCTCCAGCATCGTCTTGAAGCGGAGCGTATCCACCACCAGCGTGTTGGTCTGATCGTATACTTCGATCGACTGATGCACCGACAGCTGCGTGGTGCGCAGATCGGTGATCATCGCCTCGGTGATGTTCGGGCTGTTGGTCCGGGCGATCCGGGCGATCTGATAATAGAGATGGCCGACCGGCGGCGACGCCAGACTCCCGAGATCCTCCGGCACGCGCGCCACGCGCACGGCCCACTCCCGCTTCAGCCTGACCGTCGACTCGACGCCGATCCTGACGTCGACCATCAGCGGGTCCTCGGCGCTCTGCACCTCGCGCTGCCACACATCGAGATAGACGATATACTGCTTGTTCCCCGGCGGCGCGGCCAGCGGCGGCAGAGGGGTCGCCAGCGCCGGGTTGCCGAAGTTCGGCTGCGTCGTGTAGGTGACGTCGGCGGCGTTCTCGGCGACCCTTCCCCCCACCATGCAGAGGCCGCGCCGGATGATGAAGTTGTTCGGCTGGTTGTTGGCGACGATATGAAAACCGTCGCTGCCGGAGGGGACGCCGTTGCCGATAAACCAGGCGCCGAGCGTCTCGAGCTCGGCACGTCTGAGATCCTCCGATTCGTTCCAGTCGGCGTCGAGGATCGGCACCCCCTGCTGCAGGCGGACGCCGATATAGTGCTTGGCTCGCGCGTCCGACAGTCGCGTTTCGGGGTTGCGTGAAAAATCTCCCATTGTCTTCTCCTATCTTAAAACACCAACCGAATGGTGCGGATCAATGCGTCATCGGCGCGTTTGTGGATCACAGGATGGCGGACATAATCGATCATATAGCTCTCGGCGCCGAAGGCGCCGAACAGACCGAACTCCCGCATCGGATAGGTCGTCATGCCGAGAGGGATCGCCGGCGTGCCGGCCGGGAGCGTCAGCGTGATCTCCAGGCGGTGCGTCGGCCCGGCGGTCGCGTTGCCCACCGCATCGAGATAGCTGATCTGGGTCCCCGCGATCGGAAGGGTCACCGGTGCCGGATCGGTCAGCATGGTATCGCTGGCCTGCGGCGGCGGCGTGCCGTCATCCCACCCCGCGCTTCCCATGCCGATCTGAATCCTCTGGATGCCGAACGAGGCATCCCCCTTCATAAAGCCCGCCAGCAGAAAGCGGCAGCGATCGACCACGATGTTGGAGCGCCATCCGAGGTCGATGATCTCCCCCCCAGCCGTGATGATCGTGTCGTGATAGATGCCTTTCGGCAATGCCATTGTCGAGTCCATGTGTGACTGTTCCTCGGTTATTCGAGCAGATCGTTGAAATCCTCCCCGGGCCCCGGCAGCTCGTCATCGATCATCGAGATCAGGGCGTCGTGATGGGAGTCGGCGATGAACGATGGGTTCGGATCGGCGGGGACCGAATAGGTATACACATACTCGGTCTGCATGTCCGACTCCACGATCGGCACGGCGCGGTCGGTGATCGGCATGAACTCCCGGAGCACCTGCTCGATCCTCGTCATCCCCCCCTCCACCTTGTCGGGGTCGAGCGTATCGGTCGACAGATAGAGGCCGATCGTATCGCGGCCATACCAGTCGGAGCGGTTCCGCCCGCCGCTCCCGCCGTTGTCGTAGGTGTAGCGCTGGAAGTCATCGAACTCCCCGCGCAGCGCAATCTTCGCCGAGTCGGTCGCGCGGACCGTGGTCGAGCCGCCGTAGCGGAAATCGGTGGTATCGGTGGCCGTGTAGGTGGCGCTGGTGTAGGTGATCGAGCGGTTCGACCTGTACAGCAGCATGGTCTCCGCGCCGAGAGCTACCGGCAGCGGCGTCCGCTGCGCGTAGATATCGGTCGCGACCTGCTGCGGCGCTCCGGCCGGAAGCAGACGCCGCCAGATCCCCCAGCTCCCCCCGCGATCGGAGCTCCAGAACAGCTCGAGCTGGCCGCCGGGGTTGATGAACGCCGCGGGCTCCCTGTCGTGGTACTCCGACGGAAGAGCCGACAGCGCCACCGGCGCGCTCCAGCCGCCGGCGTCGGCGACGAGATTCCCCTTGGTCCGCATGAAGATCGCCGAGCGGGTCTGCCCCGCCGGGTCGGGCCCGGAGGCCGGAAGCTTCCGGCTCCAGAAGACCCAGATGCGGCGCGTCGGCGCCTCGAGCGGATGGAACAGAACGAACAGATCATCCTCCACCCCCGTGTCGCCGCTCGCATCGAGAGGGACGGCCAGGGTCGGGCTCCAGACGCCGCCATCGAGCTTGCTGTAGCAGCAGCGCCAGAGGCCCCCCTGGCGCTCGCCTCGGAACAGCCAGAGATCGCCCGCACTGTCGACGATCGCCGAGGGCCAGCGGCCGGGGCCGAAGGTCATCGTGGCGCTCCACTCGCCGCCGTCGGGACGCGTACGGAAGTACACCGTCCATTCCCCGCTCCCCTCGTCGCAGCTCGACCAGAAGAGCCAGAGCGTCCCCTCGTGCAGAACCGCCGAGGGATACTTGTCGATCCTCTTCCCCATCGTCAGCGGGAAGCTCGGACTCCAAGGCTCGGGACGATCGTCGCGGTACGTCTTCCCCCAGATATTCCAGTATCCCCCCCGCTGCGTATGATAGAAGAGCCAGAGCGTGCCGTCGGCGTCGCGGGCAGTGGCGGGCCTCCCCTCGAAGGCGAAGTCGAGCGACAGCGGAGACTCCGGCTGGGTCCACTGCTGTCCCCCCTGCGCCCGGCGCCGCTCCCAGATGTTCAGACGCTCGGGACGGTTGGCGGCGAACACATTGTGGACGAACTCCTTGGTGCGGCTCTCCCACCCGCTGATCCGCTTCACCGTCGACTCGACGGTGGGGATGATCCCTATCGTTCTGTAGATCTCGGGCGCATGGCGCACCTCGTTCCGCTGCGACGCGATCTCCAGACGATGGTCGACCTTCCAGCCGATCCATTCGGCGAGCAGCCGGAGCAGGCGTCCATCAACCCTGTCGATATCGTACAGATCGAGCGTCGAGCGGGCGAAGCTTCTGAGCAGATCCAGCTCGCCGCCGACGACCTCGAGGAAGCGGAGCAGCTCTCCCTTGCCGCGATCGGCCGCCGCCAGCAGCGCCGCCTCGGTCGGCGTCGGCGCGGCATCGTACCGATGGTAGATCGCCGGCAGAAGCTCGTGCATCTGCCCGGCCATATTGTACCGGCCGGATGCCATCGCCGATGTACGGTTGTATCTGTCGGTCTGATAGACCGGCGGGTCGCCGGTATACGGGAACAGCGCGTAGTAGTAGACCGTCTCCCCCTTCAGCCCCTGATCGGTCGCCGATGCGATCGCCTCCCCCTCGGCTACCACCACCCCGTCGTCGGGGGTGAGGGGATGGGTTCCCTCGCGGCGCACCACGCGCACGCCCAGGTAGGGGGAGGGATCGGGGTTCCGCCAGACCAGATCGATCCGGTTGCCGGAGGGATGGGGAGCCGCGACGATATCGGGTATCCGCGTCATCAGTACCCTCCCGTCACATTGACCCTGATGCCGCCCGCGTAATCGGGCTCATCGGGGCCGGGAACGATCGGGATCTCGCTGCTGGCGATGGCGATCTTGCCGAGCGGATCGACGTACGGCGCCCCCAGCTCCCCCTCGCGCTCGAACTGCGTGATGTTGACGAACTCGACGCCGGCGATCGATTCGATCGCCTCGTAGAACTTGCTGAGGTAGAGGGGCGATCCGAAGTCCACGTTATCGAACGCGAGCAGCCGCCCAGCCGCGCTCCGGACCTTCTCCCGGATCTCCTCCTTCGAGTAGTAGCTGGTGACGGTGACATCGGCCGTCACGTAGATCTTCACATACTCCACATCCTCCATCTCGATGATCGTCGAGAGCGGGCGCTTGTCCTCGAAGTAGGAGATGAGATCGGAGCGAAGGATATCGCTGACCTGCCCTCCCCCCTGCGGCGCGACGAACAGGCTGACGGTGTTCCAGCTCGTGGCCTCGGCGCGCACCTTCCCCACACCGGTGAACTTCAGCGCAAGCGCCTTGTAGTCGGCCGCGGTAACGGCGCGCTTCAGCGAGCGGTAGACCGACGGGGCATGCATCACCGCGTGCTCGATGCTCTCGCGCTCGGCCCCTCCCACCGCGGGATCCGGGTTGCTGATCCTCCCGCCGAGCAGCGTGATCTGCGGCGCGTCGGCGATCGTCGCGATGCTCCCGGCCGGAACGTTCCCCTTGGTCCCTCCGCCGACGCGATAGCTGACGGTGATGGTGGAGCCGCTCGGCGGGATGGCGCCGAACGCGCCGTCGCCGAAGAGCACCGTCGCCACATCGTTCTCGTCGATATCGATCGCGTAATCCTTCTGCGACTCCCGGCTGAAGGCCAGGCTCTCGCGCAGCGTCCACCGGTCGATCACTCCCCCCAGCTCGGTCATCAGGATGATATCGCGTCCCATCCCGCCGGAGTCGTCGAGCGAGCGGAGGATCATCCTGGCATGGGCCAGACGGAAGCTCTGGTTGGCCGACCCGTCGGAGATGCCGAGCAGCTCATCCTTGTAGAGCCGTCCCTCCTCCACGGGTATCCCCTCGGTGCCGAGCGCCGTATCCTTCCGGTAGATCTTTCTGTTGGTGACCGGGTCGACGGCGACCGCGCCGAAGTCGATCAGCAGCGGCGCCTCGCGCGTATACTCGAAGCGAACGCTCGGCTTGTCCTTATCGCTCTTGGTGGAGAAGGCATCCCCTTTGCGGATGGTCACCAGATCGGTGCTGGAGGCGGGCATGCTCAGGGCCAGCGACGCGGCGGCGGGGGCGGCGGTGGAGAGCTTGTAGCCGATCAGACGCAGATGATGGATGATGCTGCGCCGCGTCTGCGCGGTTCCCAGGAAGCTCTCGTTGGCGACGCGATCCTGATAGTAGCTGAGGATATCGCCCATATGGGCGAATAGCTGCAGAAGCACATTGCCGAAATCCGTCTCCGACTGATAGTCGGTCCACTCGGGAAGCTTCGCCGGTATCTGGCTCCGCATCGACAGCAGGAAACTGTCGTAGTCGCGCGCCATATAGTCGATCACCGTCTGCCCATTCGCCTGCTGTAACTCAGCCATGATGTTCACCTACTTGAATTGTATCCTGATCGCCTGCCGTGACAGATCCTCTCGTTTGGTATAGGCGATCTCGATCGTGACAAGCTCCTCGACCGATTCCACATCGACGCCGTCGACGATGATCTCCTCGCGCATCCATCGGGTCAGCGCCTGCCCGACGGTGAACTCCATCGCCGCGGCGAGGATGGAGCTGTTCGGCTCGAACACCAGATTGAACAGGCCGCAACCGAACTCCGGGAGGTTCACCCGCTCGCCGGGAGCGGTGAACAGCACCTGGATGATCTTCCCCCTGATGGAGGAGTTGGCATCCTCGCTCGATGTGATCGAGCCGTGAAGCGCCCCGAAGGGAAATCTGAATCCGATGGACATTGTCTCAACCTCCTCGCCGCGCCGCATGGCGCGCACGCCCCGGCATGATGGATATGCTTACGATCTTCGCCTCACCGGCCGGAGCCGCCGCCCCGCCGTTCCCCGCCGCTCCCGGCTCAGGCGGAGCAGCTCACGAAATCCTGATTCTCCGATGTCACCGTCGAGTTCCTGGGGGTTCCGAGGCCATCGCATGTGTCGATGCTGTCGCCGTCGAGAAGCACCGCCGTCCCCCCCACCGTCACGAAGCTGCTGCCGGTACCGGCGCTGGGCTTCCCTTCGCCGACCGGATCGACGATGCTGGCCGGGGGGGCGGGGAGCGGATTGCCGACCGCCGGCGGGATCGGGGTATAGCTGTTGGCGTTGGCGCCGTTATGCTTGCCGGCCGGGGATGTCTCCCCGGGGTTGAGCGAGCTTTTGCTGGTGACCAGCGCCATCGGCTTTCCACCCACCGTCACGAAGTCGCTCAGCGCGTCGGTCATCTTCCCCTTGTAGTCGAACTTCCCGGTCCACATTCCGGGGGCCGGCGCCGATGTATTGGGATCGGTATAGTTTCCCGACACGTTGTGCGTATCGGTCCCCTCCACCTTGTCGTTCTCGACTACGATCAATGTTCCCATCGCCGCGCTCTCCCTGTGTGCTATGCCTTCTCGAAATCGACCGTGCTCCCTTTGATCTTCACCGCCTTCCCCGATGCATCGATGGTGAAGTCCACCTTCGCGGTGATCGTGAAGGCATCGGTCTTCATCTCGATCTTGTTCTCGGTGGCGTCCTGGATCGTGATCCCGTCGGAGTTCATCACGATCATGTTCTTGTTGGTCGCCTCGATGATCACGATCCGCTCCTCACCATCCTTATCCTCGATCTGGATGGTGTGCCCCTTCCTGGTCTTGATGATCTTGCGCGTGGGAGGAGACTGCTGCTCGGCCTCCTCATCGAACTCGCTCCCGGGATCGTTCTTGTTGGGCTTCGGAACCTCGCTCTCCCCCCCCGGCGCGCTCCAGAACGTTCCCGTCCAGATCGGATACTCCAGATCCCCCTCTTCGAACTCCACCCAGATCCCGGCGCCGACCTCGGGGATGAAGAGGAAGCCGAGCCCGGGGTCGCCGCCATACGGCGTGCAGGGGAGCGCCCATCCGGTCACCACCTCGCCTCCGAGGACGCTCGGCACCCGCGCCCGCAGCCGCCCCAGCTTTCTCGGGTCATCGTTATCCACCACCGTCCCCCGGTACTTCCCGTAGAAGCGGCGCTCCACTTTCTGCACCAGGCCAGCGATCAGTTTCTCGAGTTCCATACAGCGTACTCCTGCTACCGTCGATCATCGTACAGCGCGATCCCCCCACCGCATCCGGCAGTCGCCGCCGGAGCGCCCGGGTCTCCCTATAACAATCCCCCGCCGCCGGAGGCGAAGTCCTCGTCGCCGGTCGGTCTGATGGCGTTGCGCTTGACCTTGAACGCCTGCGTATATCCGCCGAGGGTGATCCTGTGCGTCACCTGCGTCACGTAATAGATGCCGCTGTGGGTCTCGCCGATCCCCTTCACCGTCACCGTGCCGTGCGGCTTCAGCACATGCCCGTACTGGTTGGCGTTGGCCTCCCCCTCTCCGGTCACGAACCACTCCCCCTGATGGTAGAGCCCCTGGCAGAGCGCGGTCATCTCGACGTTTCCGTTCGCCACGTTCATCCCCACGTTGACAAGCCCCGGTGGGATGCCGGGACCGAGGATCGCGTTGGCGTCGAGCTCCCCGAGCGGCTCCAGCTGGCTTGCCATGGCGGTGGCCGCAATCAGATCCTTGGTCAGCGGGTCGAACTGCGTCATCGCCACGTTGGCCGGGGTCAGGGCGTTGACCTCGAGCGAGAAGCTGGTCATGTTGGTCTCGTCGCCGAAATGGATCGCCAGCACCGGCTGCGGCGGAGCGTCCACCTGGGCCGGACGGAAGTATGCATCGGTCCCCTCGACGTAGCACTCGTAGCCGTTGCGCATGGCGAGCCGCTTCAGGAACTGCATATCGGTCTCGCGCTGGATCACCGTCGAGATCTCCGCCTCGTGCGTCGCGCCGGTATCCTCCACGGTGGGAGTGAAGCCGTAGAGATCGAAGATCTCCGCCGCGATATCGCTGTCCTTCTTGTCGGGCCAGTCCTTCAGCTTCTCCTCCCGGTCCATCAGCACGCTCCCGTCCATCCCCCACACGTCGAGGAAGCAGCGGTCGGGATCGGGATCGAACGTCGGCTTCAGATGCGTGATATAGCCGGAGATCAGCTCCTCGGTCCCGGCGGCGAACCCGACCGAGACCGTTACGGGCGCCCAGAGCGCCAGGCGCTCATCGTCGAGGTAGCGCCAGGTTCCATCGGTACCGACGGGGGTGGCGAGCCGCATCCTGAACATCCCCGCCAGCTCGTTATCGAGCTCCACCTCCAGATGCACCAGATCGTCGTAGACCTCGGGGATCTCCGCGCCGCCGAACTGGACCGAAAAAATCTCATGCTCCATGCTGGCATCCTCTAGGCGAGCCCCTCGGGGGGGATGATGATCTTCTTGCCGACGCGGCCGATGTTCCGCATCTCCCCGACGCTGAAGCCGGCGGCGACGATGGCCGAGGAGATCACTCCCTGCGTCACCGTCATTGTGTTGAACTCGACCAGCACCCCCGCGTCCCCATCGGCGAGCAGAGCGTTCTCCACCCCCGCCATCCTCCGCAGCGCCGCCAGCAGCGGAGCGTACGGCGGCTCGCCGATGCCGGTGAACTCGATCGGGAACTCACCCGTCGCGATCGGCTCCTTGCCGAGCAGATGCTGCGGCGAGAGGAACTGCGGGTTGGCGTCGCAGATGTGCCACCACGACCGCGGCTGCTTGTAGTACTTGTAGCCGAGATGGTCCAGCCTGTCGAGATCCTCCACCGTATGGAGGAACGTCCCCCCGACCTCCGGTGTGAGCCGGAGGCTTTTCGACTGGAACGCCAGGCCGTTGGCGCCGATGGTCACCTCGTCGGGGAGTTTGCGATAGCGCGAGATCTTCGAGAACATGGCTTATCCTGGAATCATCACGTTGGCGATATCGGTGATGTTGGCGAGGTTCAGCACCGCCATCGCCTCCTTCATCGCCTTGGAATACATGTACGGAATGCTCTTCCCCTCGATCACCGTCAGGTTCACCGCGACGCTGGCGCGGATCGGGTTCAGATCGGTGCTGAACTCCGTCTCGGTGATGTTCATGCTGTTGATGTTCACCGGGAGCACCTTCTTCCGTCCCCAGATGAAGAGCACCAGCGGCGGCTTCTCGCCGCGCGTGAAGCTGAAGCCGTTGGTCTGCCCCAGCAGACTGCCGAGCGCCTGCGCCAGAAGGCTCTCCCCCTTCGGATGCACCATCAGCTCGAGCGTCGAGAGCTGCGGCGAGATGCCGAACTGCTCGGTGATCGTATCCCCCTCGTTGAGCTTGTCGGTGGCGTCGAGGCGGATATCGAAGTTGATCACCTCCTCCTGCACCGTCACCGTCTGCGCGTCGCGAAGCTCAGTCAGATCGGACTTCTGCTGATGCAGCCGCCGCAGCGAGTCCGCCTGCTGCGCCGATGCCTCCCCTGGCGCGGCGAACGTAAGCGAGCGGTTGCGGGTCAGCTGCACGGGGTTGAACTGGAACACCACGAACAGCGGCGGAAGGCTGAGCCCGTACTCGACGAACGCCCCGCGCAGAATCTTCGGCTTGTTGCTGAACCCTCCTGACATAGCTGCTCCTGATATGCTCGGCCCCCTCCCGTCCGCCCCGCGATGCCGCACGGGCACCGGGACGCGGCCGATGGCGCCGGGCTATTTGGTATGATGATCGTTGCTCCACAGTTTGCCGATCTTCTCGAACTCCCGCTTGGCGCCGTAGAGGATATGCTCCATCGTCACCAGGTTCCCGTTCTCGGCCGCGGCGAACGCCGAGCTGAGGACGATGTTCTTGATGTTCCCTCCGGCGATCCTCAGCCGGCTCGACAGATAGTCGAAATCGACATCCTTCGATCGGGGGGTGGCCGCCGGGAAATGTGTCTCCCAGATCCGGCGCCGGCTCGACTCGTCGGGGAACGGGAACTCCACCACGAAGCGGATGCGGCGGGTGAACGCCTCGTCCATGTTCTCCCGGAGATTGGTGGCGAGTATCACCACCCCCTCGTACTCCTCCATCCTCTGCAGCAGATAGCTCGTCTCGATGTTGGCGTAGCGATCGTGCGCGTCGGCGACCTCGGTGCGCTTGCCGAACAGCGCGTCGGCCTCGTCGAAGAAGAGGATCGCGGTGCTGCTCTCGGCCTCGCGAAAGATCCTCGAGAGGTTCTTCTCGGTCTCGCCGATATACTTGCTGACCACGCTGGAGAGATCGACCTTGTAGAGATCGAGACCCAGCTCGCGCGCTATCACCGAGGCGGCCATCGTCTTGCCGGTGCCTGGCGATCCGGTGAACAGCGCGCTGAGCCCCTTGCCGTGCGAGAGCTTTCCGTCGAACCCCCACTCGCCGAAGACCCTGTCGCGATGCTTCACATGGGCGCAGATCTCCCGCAGCTGCCGGAGCTTCTCGTCGGGGAGCACAAGGTCGTCCCAGCCGTAGTGCGTCCGCTGCCGCGCCGCCAGCTCGCGCAGCTTGATGCTCGACTGATGCCGGCAGGCCGCGAACAGATCGTCGAGGCTCAGCGGGCGGCCGTCGTCGGCGAGATTGCTTGCTGATGCCCGCGCCGCCGCGTCGCGGATCTGTCCCGGCGTCAGGCGGAAGCGCCCCGCAAGCTGCGCCAGCCCCTCCTCGCCGATCTCAGCGACCCGCTCCCCCAGCGCCCTGCGCCACGCGGCGCGGCGGACCGGGAAGTCGGCGCCCGGCATCTCCAGAGTGTGGAAGAGCATCCCATCGAATCGCGCGTCGGCCGACCATTCCTTCTCCCCCGCCATGAACAGAAGCCAGCCGTAGTCGGCCACGGCCGAGGCGAGACGCTTGAACTCTATCCTCGCTCGATCGTCCTCACCGAGCAGAACATCGACGTTGTCGAGGAAGATCGCCGCCTGCCCGAGAGGTCCCTCGCGCAGCGCAAGCCGCAGCAGCTCCTCGCTCTGCTGGCTCGCCTGAAGAAGCTCCATGTCGACGCGCACCAGCGGAACGCCCAGCGCGCCGCAGACTCCGAGCGCCAGATCGAGCGCCCCCGCGCCGCGCGCTCCCCGCAGATGCACTGCCGCGCGATACCGCTCTGTACTCCGCTCGCCGCCGAGATTGCCGGTCAGGAACCTGAGCAGCGATGCCCCGACGACCGGATCGACCGGAACGGTATCCAGCGGCATCCTCTGCCCGATCGCCTCGGCGATCCCTATCAGGCGGCCATCGATCCCCCCGCGGCCCAGGATGAAATCGAGGATGCGCCTGTCGAGCTGGAGGAACCGCGCCAGGGCGCTGGAGCCCGACGGACTCTGCGGATCGTCGATCGTCGTGAGTATCCCGCCGCGCATCAGCGGCGCGTGATCGGAGAAGTACATCCCCGCCTTCCACCTGTCGCTGTTGATGCTGCAGAGGATAGTGAGCACCAGATCGATGCTCGGCCGCTTCCGCGTGATATCGTCCTGGAGATAGGCGTAGATCCTGTCGTACTTCCGGTCCAGCTCGGGCGCCAGGCAGATCATCACGATCTCCAGCTCGAACTGGGAAAGCCCGAACAGCGGCATCAGCGACGGCATCCCGAGGAAGATCCCCAGCTCGGTGCTCCGGTAGGTCTTCATCGCGATCACATCGTCGAGCCTCCGCGCCCGCTCCCGCTGCGCCTCGAACTCCTCCGGCTCGGCTTTTCCGGCGCCGGGATGCAGGAGCCCGTCGATCTCCTCGTGGGAGATATACAGATGCTGCGATGGGGCCCCCCCGCGCTCGTCGAGCATCCTCCGGAACTCCGCCACGCGCAGCCCCAGGAGCATATCGAGCCGCCTGAGCGCTTCGGCCAGATGCTCGAAGGTATCGGCGTAGAAAGGATGCTCCGGCGCGCTATGGTTGCTCATCTCTACCATTATGGCGTCACATCGAACAGGAATGCCGATCGGAACAGATGCGATACATCGACCTGCAGCTCATGGACTCCGGCGGGGATATCGTTCGGCAGATCCACATCGAAGCTCTCCCCGACGATCGGCTCGGCAGTGAGGATGGCGCGGTTCATCACCGTGACGTACGCCTGCCATCCGTCGAGATTTCTTCCCCGGAATGTGATGGTGGTCCCGGCGGGTCCCGATCCCGGAGAGATGCTCTCCACCACCGGCGTCCCCGACCCCGCGCCAACCGTCGGCGGGCCGATCGCCTTGACCCGCGTCGCCATCGCGCGCTCGCTTGCCGGAAGCCTGTCGAGCTGCACCACGGAGACTTCGTAGAGCACCGAGAGACGGAACGGCTGGGTGAAGGTGCTCCAGACCTTGCTGAGCTCATCCAGATCGAGGGTGTTCAGCGTGATCTTGATCTTCTCGGCCGCGCCGCGCAGTCCGGGCACCAGATAGGTGTCGGGGATGACGGGGTTCTCGAAGAAGACCCGCATCGCCTCGCCGAGAAGCTCGTGGGCCGTGCTGTTGCCGCTCTGCACGTCGTTCGGCGCATAGGGGGTCATCAGGTAGTAGAGGTGCAGCGTCAGCGGCGGAGGCACAAGCCTGGTGGGCTCGCCGGGCTTGACCCGCCAGTCCTGATTCTTCAGGAACGCATCCTCCTGGACCTTGTACAGGAACAGGTTGATCCTCCTGTCGCCTCCCCCCTCGTCGGGAGCGAGTATCGTGATCTTCGGTGTCGGCGACAGCGTCATCTCCCCGTCGAGCAGGGCCAGTAACGATTCGCTCACCATTCCGATGGCCGTTGATGCACTCATCTGCTCTGATCCATCATCTAAGTGTCATGATGCGGAAGCGGTTCAGATAGCTCCGTTCCCAGAATGCGCTTGGCATTTTCTCGCGCCCCGATGCCCGTACCACCACAACTCTGCCGGCGGGCTCCGGCTGGCTCGCCGCGCGTGGCTGCGACGCCTCCCATTCCTCGCGCGCCTCCGCAACCCGGCGCGCAACCGCCCGCTCCACGATCTGCTCCAGCCGTCCCGCCGATCCCCCGCGCACCGTCAGAGCCCCGGCCAGCGGATCGGCCGGAACCATGGCGCCCGCTCCCTCGGCATCCTCGGCGCGCCGCGCGGTCCCCCCCGCGCGCACCGGCATGGGAAGCTCCGCGATGGCATGCTGGCCGGGCGCGGCGGGGGCCGCGCGTTCCGGCAGACTTGCGCCCACACTCACCGGCGCGGCCGAGCGATGCGGCATCGGCGCGGATGCTTCGCGCGGGCTCTCGATCGTCTTCATGTCTTCCGCCGCCGTTATAGTCTGGCGGGAAGGGAGCGTCGTGCCCGGGGATGGGGCTGGAGCCAAAGTCGCCGGGGCTGCGTGTGGCGCGGAACCCACCGCCGGTGCCGGACGCGCTGCGGGCATCGCGGGCGCCACCGACATCGGAGATTCCTGCGGAGGAGCTGATGGCTCCTTCTCTTTTCCCATCAGCAGCTCGGCGGGATCGATCGTTGTCCGCAGCGCCGGGAAGTCGCGAACCTGGCGCGAGACGCCGGGAACGTCAAGAGTTGTGCGGTCGCTCCGTCGCGGCTCTCCGGCGGCCGGAGATGGAGGACTCACCGATGGAGCCGGAAGCGGCACAACGGGAGCGCCCGGCTCGCGTGATGCGCCCGGAGCCACGGCGGGAGGCGGCGTCGCGGCGGGCATCCTCCGGAGATCAGTATCCACCGGCGTTGCGGGGCGATCGGCCTCGACGCGGCGCGAAAGCTCGGCCTCCCGGACCGACCTGCCGATCCTGTCGGGATATTCCCTGATCACCTCATGATCGCCAGCCGAAGCATCGCCGCCATGCCCATCGGGACGGAAGCGCTGCGCATACTGGAACCCGGCCGGCGGCGGCGGCGGAGCATAGCTGACGCTCCCCCCTCCATCGGCGACGCCGAGCAGTTCACGGATGCCGCTCCGGTAGAGGAACGGCTTGGCGCCGTCGAGCAGGACCCCATGCAGGTATCCTCCCTTATGATCTCCCTCAGTAAAGCGCATCGTTGTATTTCTCTATTTCATCGGCAAGGATCTCGATGTAGCTGCGCCGTTTCCCGCGCGGCAGCTCCATGATCTCCCGCTCGCTCCAGTGATAGTGGTAGGCCAGGTAATGCACTTCCCTGTAGAGGAGGTCGCGGCTTATCCTGAGCTCACCGAAGAAGAAGTCCTGCAGATCGAACGGGACGGTGAACTCGCGCCTGCACTCGGGGCAGTCGGTCTCCATCGTCAGCTCGACGGCCGGAGCAAGCCGCCGCATCGCCAGCTCGATCTCGAGCCGCGCCGCCGGCGAAAGAGCCGCGGCGATCTCCCGGCCGCTTCTGCCGTCGGCATCGGGCTCGATACAGCGCCCCAGCAGCATCGCCAGCGCCTCCGCCTCGTTCTCCAGCAGCGCCGGCGAGAGCGCCTCCTGATCGTCGCCGTTGGGGAGCCTGAAGCTGATCTCCCGCCTTGGAAGGCCGTCGACGCCAGCATAGATGCTCCCGGCCGACAGCCCGATCGTGTGCAGCATCTCCCGCGCCTCCGCCTCCCTGACCGGGATATCCCCCGTCCTGAAATCGATATCGACGCTCTTGCCGCAGTCGGGCCAGGGACACGCGATGGTGGCGAGGACGCGCGGGCCGAACGTCGCCTCGCGGAGCTTCAGCAGCAGATACTGCCGGTCAGCCACCAGAAGCGCGCGGGCAACCTCCGGCGGCACGGGCGCGATCGAGCCGATGCGCCGCACGCACCGGCTCAGAATCTCCGTGACCAGCGGGGCGCTCGCCTGCTTCCGCGCACCGGCCAGAAGCTCCTCGTCACGCCCGCAGAGCGGCGTGATCTCCACGTCGCGGTGAAGGGTACCTCCCCGGTCGACATAGCCGCCGGGGAGACGGCATCTCATCTGCTCCATCATCTCCTCGAACGAATCTCAGCGGATTAGAATTCGGTCGGCTCGACCACCGACGCATCGCGATCCCACCCCTCGTTCTCCAGCTTGATCGTCTGGATCATCACGGCATTGCCGCCTGCATCCAGCTCGGGCAGCGCCTGGAACTCCGAGACCCAGCAGCGATAGACGTTATAGGCGAGCACCTTGCTCCCCTGCTCGTTGTAGACCTCGATGATCACATCCTTGCGGAAGCTCTTCAACGACATCGCCGCGTCCCCCTGATGGTTGTTGACCAGGTTGGCCCACGCCTCGAAGGTCGTGTCGTGGGTGACGCCGGCGGTCAGGGTGATCGCGTCGAATGTGGTCTTGCCGGGAAGCTTGTGCGCGGTGCTGCTATCCCCCGATTCATACCACGTGGCGACCTCGGTGGTCTTCTTCAGCGCGCTGCACTTGCTGAGCCCCGCCACGTACTGCCCGTCGAACTTGACCTTGAATTTGAAGTTCCTATACGGGTCCTGCCGACTGCTATTGACACTAAACTTTGCCATGCCAGGCTCTCCTGTCTGCTAATGGTTGCGGTTCGATTGCGATTACGTGGACTGCCCTGCCTTCTGGCTGATCTTGACGACGATGAACTCGGCCGGCCTGAGCGGCGCGAACCCGACCTGGACGTTGACGATGCCGAGGTTGATGTCGTCCTGCGTGGTGGTCTCGCCGTCGCACTTGACGAAGAACGCCTGCGATGGGGTCGAGCCCTGGAAGGCTCCCTGGCGGAACAGCGTCATCATGAAGGAGTTCAGGTTCAGCCTGATCTGCGACCAGAGCGATTCGTCGTTCGGCTCGAAGACCGCCCACTGCAGTCCGTTGTACATGCTGACACGGAGCATGATCGCCGTGCGGCGGACCGGCACGTAGTTGTATTCGGTGTCGGAGGTGATGGTGCGCGCGCCGAACGAGACGATGCCGGAGGCCGGGAAGCGGCGCAGGCAGTTCACGTTCAGCCGGTTCAGGTTCCCCTGCTCGACGTCGGTCAGATTGGTCGCCAGCGCCACAACGCCGTTGAGCGATGCCTCGGTGCCGGCCGGGGCCTTCCAGACGCCGCGCCGCGAATCGGTGCGGGCATAGAGTCCGGCGATATATCCCGACGGCGGCAGCGCTATCGGCTCGGTGGTCCGCCCCGACGGGTCAAGCCCCATCACCCACGGATAGTAGACGGCGCCGTAGGAGTTCGGCGTGGTCAGCGACTTGCGGAACGCCTCGGCCTCGTCGGGCTCGTCGTCGTCGCGCGTCATCTCGCCGATGTAGAACATATCGGAGAGCTGGCGGTTCTTGCAGTAGGCCATGCCGGCGTCCACCATCGTGGTGGTGTTCTCGCCGGGGACGGCCAGCAGGCTGACGTCGGTGATGCTGTCGAGCAGCGCGAAGCTGTCGCTGAAGTCGGTCACGCTCAGCGCGGCAACGCCGTCGGTGCCGAGCACCGCCGCGGTCACCGGCGTCGCGATGGCGGCATCGCCGATCTGCACGGCGGCGGCGGCGGCCGGACGGCGCGGCGCCAGCGCGTCCTGCGACGTACCGCCGTTCCCCTCGCCGATCTTCAGGAACCCTGCGGCGTTGGCCGTCGATGCGTTCTGAATCCGCACCGACGAGCGGGTGTTGGTCGCGAAGGTGGGCTTGTTCGTCCCGGACTGCATCAGCAGCTTTCCCGTGTCGACCGTGCACTCGAACTCGTCGAACGCGTCGTCGGAGGTGGAGGTCTTCTTCTTGGTCAGCGCGCGCACGCGGGTGGTGATCTCGGCCGCGATCTCCGCCAGCGTCGAGGCGGGGGTGATGCCGGTCATGGTCACTTCCTGGAAGCCATCGTAGTCGATGTTGATCTGGAACTTCAGGTTGGTGATCGGCGGAGCGACCGGGGAAGGGCCGCCGCGATGGACTCCGCGCTGCATGACGATGTTGCCGGCCAGGACCTTCGCATCGATGATCTTGGAGTTCTTGGCGAGCATCGTCTCGACATAGTTGGTCGCATTGGGGTCCATGCTGAGATTGTCGTGCACCTCGAGCGTGGGGATATCGGCGAAGTCGGCGGGGACCACATCGGCCTCATCCTGCCGGCGGATGCTGAGTCGGAACTCGTTCATCGGATCGACAGTTCCATCCTCGATCTGCAGATAGAGGTAGTTCCCCCACGCCCCCTTGCTTCTGGCCGAGAAGGTAAGCCCGGCCACGGGCACGCCGGCGCGGTTCACCACGGTAACCGATGCCGCGGCCGCATCGTCGCGGACCACCCTGACGATATAGCACTGGCTGCCACCGTTGTTGAAGAACTGCAGAACGCTGTGGGCCAGATAGCCGTCGTTGATGAACGATCCGTAGTAGCGCTGGAATCCGGTCCAGCTGGTGATCCGCACCGCTCTGTCGGCCGGCCCCATCTCGGCCAGACCGACGAACGCGGGGGTCGAGGTGCTCGCCGCCGCGATCGGCCTGACGCCACTCGACACCTCTTCCACATATACACCTGGATACGATGTAACTGCCATGGTGATCCTCTTATGATTAGACTGTTACTCTGGTCGTTTCGCCGATTTCTCCGGCCTTTCGGATGCGGTGGCTCGTCCCGACGCTTCGTCGGAGTCGGTCGCCTTGGAGGAGCCGCCACGGGTGCCGCCGCCGGCATGTCGCTGCTGCTGAGCCTCTTCGACGGTGATGATGTTCAGCGCGGTCAGCTTGGCGACCTTCGCGTTGTTGACGATCTCGACCTCCGGGATCTCCCCGGCGCTCGAGCGTGGCGAGAGGCGCAACGTCTGTCCGCTGTTGAAGGCGAGCAATACCGGCCTGTCGGTGAGATTGCTGATGGTAAGCATACGATCTCCTCGCTGTATGGGTACAATGAATAAGCTTCATGGAGGCGGCCGGACGAGGGGTTGATCCCGCGCCGCTGGCCGCATCGCTACCGTTGTGGGGAAGTGGGCGAACGCTTCCGGTGGCCGTCGAAGTCACGGCGGCAGGGGCGCTCGCGCCGGTCTCTCATCGTCGGTTCCCTCTGGTTATCGACAGGCGCGTCGGTGCGATGATGAACCGATCAGGCCTCGGTGATCCCGCCCCGGCGGAGCGGAACCATCGTCAACGAGAGGGCGATTATCGTCTCGATGGCAGTATACGAACCGGGCCATAGCCGGTGCCGTTCCCGGAGTGTTCCCGGCGCGTTCCGCCATCGCGGACCTCAGTCGGGGCATGCCGAGCGGCGTCCGCCGAGCGCGTTCTCGACCATCGTGATCTCATGCTCCACCCGGCTGTGCACGTCGAGAAGGATCGTCTGAAGCTGGTGCAGGCGCCCCAGAATATCGCGCAGCGACGAGGAGGCGGGCTCACCGGCGATGCTTGCCCGCGCGGCGGCGAATGGCCCGGCATCGCAGATGCCGGCGCGGATCTGTTCATGCAGCGCCAGCGTCCGCTCCCCCGGCTCCACCCCCAGCTCCTCCCGGAGCGACGCCAGACAGCGCTCGTACTGGCGGAGCGCCCCGGTACGATCGCCGGCCCTGCTGCGCAGGCGCATCAGCTCCTGATGCGTCAGCTCGCGCGCGCAGTCGTGACGCAGGATACGCTCACCGTACTCTATGGCGATCTCATGGTCGTTATTGGCCGCCGCGTGCCCCATCAGCTTCTCGAGCATCACCAGATGCATGTTCCGCAGCCTCTCCCGCTCGGGCGAGCACCACTCGTGGTACCAGTTCTCCAGAAGATCCCCCCCGTAGAGCTCCACCGCCTCGCGCAGAGCCGCCGCGCCGGCCTGATCGAGCGACTCCCCCGGCACGCCATGAACCCTGCTGAACGCCTCCTCGAAGACGGCCACATCGAGCCAGAACGAGCGCCCCGAATCGATCTGGATGGAGTCGGGCTCGGCACGCAGCAGTTCCCGGTGGGCGGGCGCGAGCCAGCCGTCGAGGGCAGACTGCAGCTGCCAGAGCGCCTTGCGCAGATATGCTCTCGACTGGGTGGTGGTGCATTCTCCCCATAGAACGCTCGCCACGTTCTCACGCGCCAGCGATCTGTCACGGTTCAGCAGCAGATAGCAGAACAGCTCCTGCGCCCGCGATGCATCGAAGCCATGCACGACGGCTCCATCGCGCCGAACGCGGAATGTCCCGAACAATGAAACGCGTAATCTCTCCATGAAGCCTCTCCTCCGGATCATGCCGAACAGATCCGGATAGTGTGATTCTGGTGATAATCGCCGGGAGCGCCATCCGAGGGCGTTATATTCCGATTATTCGCATCGGTATATCATCCCTGCTCCCATACAGATCCCCTACAACGTCCGAACATCCTGACAGGATAGAAGGGTCGCGAAATATTTTTCGCTCCATGCTCTCCTGGCAATACCATCGCGGTCATGGGTATTTCCGCCACGTACGGACGCGGCCGGGCATGCCACATTCATGGCACGGATAATTGTGCTGGGGGAAGCGATGGTTTTTGCCACGCCGCCGGTGGGAGCCGATCGGCGCAACTATATACTAACCGAGAAACACACCAGGGAAAGAGACAATCGAGAGGGATGAACAGTGACATCGGGGTCACGGCGTGGAGCATAGATATCGATCGATACTATGATCGCCGCCTGTGGTCACGCCATCCGGGCACACTTGCTGATAATCGTCGCAATAATCGCGCAGGGCATACATCGCCCTGCCCGTCATCATGCATCGATAACGACATTTACTACAGCGGATCAAGCACGAAGCAAGCCGTCCCTATGGCAGTAGGGAGGCCACTTCGTCCTTTGGGGGAAGAACAGAAGTAGAGGGAAATGTAGGGGAATATATCGCCCGCCATCGGACGGCTGCAAGTGTACGGATCTATGGAGTAAAAGTCAAGGAAATAGAGAAATCCACGTTAATTGATCATCTTTTCCCTTCCCCGCGATGAAGCAAACCGCCTCCTGAAAGACCACGCCCGCCCTCCGTCACCGACCGGTAAACCGAATCGGAAGCAGGGATTATCTTCTCTCCCGGCTTCCATAAGATCGTCTATGGCGGCCATGATTCGCTCGGCGAACGCATGGCACGATGGCCCTCGTGGGCACTACCGGCCCGCCCGCGACGCCATGAAAACCGCCGCATCCGATCGCCCGGCTCATATCCTCCAGGCTTATGATGATGCTCCGGCGACACCCGTATAAAAGCACACGACAGCAGCGACCTCAGAAAAAAATGCCAGCTATCAGGATCGGGCACGTCGTATAAATTCGTCCACCATTCGTCGAAATATCATCGATTACATAACGGCGAAGGAGTATCGATTACGCAACGGTAGTCCACGGGCGCGATAGTGGAATAATATTTCGCGACACGGCGCCCTGCATGTGCATTTTCGCATGCTGACTGCATCTTACCCATATGCTGGACGGAAATACCCGCGCGCTGGATGGCTTCACGCATTCCCGGGTATAGGCTCCGATCCATTTGCGGCAGATCGCGGAATAATGTGTGGCGGGCGAGGTGGAGGGAAAAATATCCGAGGATTCCTGCCGAATATCGGCGCACAGCAACAGATCCCCCGCAACACTTCCGGATATCCAACCGATGGCTCGGCGCGCCTTTATAATGCGCATGGCGCATGCGCGATCAATATTTCCAAAAATTATTCGAGCCACTCCATATCGCATGCAATCACGCAATGAGCCTCATGGATACCATCCGGCGGCGACTATCATATCGTTATCACCGACACTCACATAATTCATCGGAGCGAGAATCGGGTATATACATACCTGGGCTGCTTCGAAATGTTCTATTAACTGGAAGGAACATATACACCATGGCAACAGCAACCCGCAGGTCTATCGCAGCCATCGCCATTATGGCGCTCGTGGCGGTCATCAATCTCCTTGGCCCGACAACAGCGGCGGCGCAATGCACGACGTATACCGTCACCAATAACACGAGGTGCGATCTGATCCTTGTCGTCTACAACGCGGCTGGCGATCTGGTCAAGTTCCGGCTTCCCGCCTCCTCCGCCACACCGATAACCCTGCCACGCGGGTTCGGCGCTCCCGTGGGGATCATCACCGCCGGCGGGGCACAGGTTCCCTTCGGCCGTGACCGCTGCACGCCATGCGCGTCGATCCCGACCGGGAGAGATGGCGACGGCTGCTGCGCCACCATCTGCCCCGATCTGAACGCTCCCACCAGGTGCGCGCTGGTGATCGAGCCATGCTCGGGGCGCTGCATCCAGTAAGCATAAGCGATGATATGATCGACTCATGGGGGATATCACCGGCGGAGGCATCCCCCATGGTTATTTCCTGGCCGCAATAGCGATCAGCCTCCATGGATTATCCACCACGCCGTACCCGCGTCGGAATGAACCAGAGAGGATAAACCGGCATCGATCAAACGGAAACGATGAGCGTGCCTGGTGATTCCGCCGATGGATTTCAGGCAGCGGATCCCGATCAATCTTCCGATGATCGACCGGGCGGTCATCGGGAACAGCTCCGCATCATTTCGGAATATCGCATGAACGCAAAAGGAGAAATCATTATGTCACCAGCAATCCGCAGATCGATCGCAGCCATCGCTATTGTCGTGCTTATCACGCTTGCCGGCCTTCTCAGCGCAACCACCGCCTCGGCACAGTGCACGACCTATACCGTCATTAACGACACACGATGCGAGCTCAACCTGATCCTCTACGATGGAAATGGGAATACGGCGGGCTTTCATATCTACCCCACCGGCGCCACGATAACCCTGCCGTCAGGGTTCGATATGCCGGCCGGTTTCATCAGCAACGCAGGGACGCGCATGCCTTTCGACCTCGGGTCGTGGTGCACGCCATGCGCCAGCATCTCGGGCTGGTTCGAGCTGCCGAGTTGCTGTGCGATGGCATGCACCATAGACAAGCCAAGCGGCAACGGCTGCATCATCACGCTTAAGCCGTGCGCTTTCCGCTGCGCTCCATGATGCTCCCTCTTCATTCCCCCATTGCCACGGGCGGCCGACGAGATCGTGCCACGTGAGATGTCCGGACGGCATCCCACCTGCTTATGCCAGAGCATGAACAGAGGTGAGCCCGGACGCTCACAACGATTCATGGGAGAGGATGCAGACGTCGGCAAGGAGGAAAAGGTCAGCATCACCGAAAGCGGCCCATCCCGATAACGATCGGGCGGCACGACACAATGTTCAGCATAACCGGTGAGAGCCAGCGCGATCATTCGAGCGGCTTTTCACTCTTTCTTCAATCGATATCAACGCAGAAGGAGCAATCATCATGACGACGGCAATCCGCAGATCCATCACCGCAATCGCAATCGTTGCGCTCGCCGCGCTCGCCAATCTTCTCGGCGCCACCAGCGCGCAGGCACAATGCAGATCGTACAACGTAGCCAACAGGACGACGTGCGACCTCATCATCACGGTCTATAACAGTCTTGGGAATGTGGCAAGCTATAAGGCTCCCGCCGGCACGACGATAACGGCAACACTCCCGGCCACATTCGGCACGCCCCTGGGCATCGTCACCGCCGCCGGGGCCCACGTTCCGTTCGACCCGCAGACGGGATGTACGACATGTGCGGCGTTCCCCGGCCTGAACGGCGGCCCGAGCTGCTGCGCAACGCTCTGCCCTAATCCGCTGGGCGCCCGATGCTCGCTGGTGCTCGCACCATGCTCCGCTCCCTGTATCCCGTAACCATCCCGGGCCATCCGTACAGGACCGAAGCAGCGATACGACGATGCATGGGGGATGCCGCCACCAACGGCATCCCCCATAGCTATAGTGGGGATCGAGAGGGGCGGCCGCCGGAGCATGATGCCGACGGGGCATGCTCCGGAGACCGGCGCACCCGCAGACAGCCCGCGACGCCGCGCCATCAGCAGCCGGCAGTGTCGCGGTGTGCCAGCATGGTGGGCCGGCGTTCAACTCCGGCACAGCGTATCAGCACTCGACGATCAATCTGAGACACTACCCAGCCGCCGCCAGAACCACGACTACCGCCAGAGCAGCGGGGCATCCATACGCAGGTCGAACAGCAACAGCTCGCTCGACGCGGAGAACTCCATCTCCAGCATATCGAGGTCCGTGATCCCCAGCCCGTCCCCCGATTCCAGCTTCAGGCCCGCCACGCGAAGCGCGCCATGCACCACCTGAATCCACGCTCCGCGCCCCTCTCCCAGATGATGCTCCATATAATTTCCCTCGCTGAACAGACCGGCGTAGATGCGGGCGTCGGTATTGATCGGCATGCTCCCATCCTCCCCGTCGGGGGAGGCGTAGAGCCTGAAGCGTCCCTGGCGCTCCTCCCGGGTGAACTTCAGTTGATGATAGGCGAACGCGGTGCCGGGGCGATCGGGAATCAGCCACATCTGATAGTTGTGCTCCACCTCGTCGTGCAGGTTCTCCTCCGAGTGGACCATCCCGACGGCGCCGCCGCTGATCAGCTGCATCTCCCCGGACGTCACCTCGGCGCGATGGCCGAAGCTGTCGTTATGCGTCAGCGTGCCGGACGATACATAGGTGACGATCTCCACATCCCGATGCGAGTGGGCGGGAAACCCCGAATGCGGCTGGATATGATTTTCGACGATTACGCGCAACGGTCCGAAATGCATCCACTCCGGGTGATGGTATCCCCCGAACGAAAACGTCATCCAGTTGTCGGTCCATCCGAAATCCTCGAACCCGCGGTCGCTGCTCCGGCGAAGCCTGAGCGTCGGCGTGCGGCTGGTTGTCTCTGCATCCATGAATATTCTCCTCGGCTGAATTATTGATCGGAGCCCGGTCCGGCACGGCTCCCCCACCCGGCGGCGCGGAGCTGGGAAAATCCCCGGCGTGCCGGGCGCCGCCGGTGAACATAGCAAAGCCGCCGGACTTCCGGGAAGGATCATCCGGCGGCGGCACACAGGCACAGGCGCTTCGTTATTTCAGGAACGCCAGCAGGGCCTCGTGGAACTGACGCGGCGCCTCGAAGTGCGGGATGTGCCCCACATTCTCGAGCGGCACCAGCGTCGCGTTCGGTATCGCCGCGGCGGCCGCGCGGCCAAGCTCCGGATAGGCTCCGAGCGTCGCGCGGACCGCCGTGCCGACGCGGTTCTTTCCGGGAGCCGTCCTGTCGGCCTGCCCTATCACCAGCAGCGTTCTGGCCCTGATCAGCGGGAACTCGTGGATGACCGGCTGCTCGTAGATCATCTGCGAGGTGAGCGCCGCAACGCGCGCCAGACGCGGATACTCTCCGCTCAGCGTCCACCGGTACTGTATCTGCACATACCGGTCGTACTCGGGCCGCCACTCCACGTAATAGGTTTTATGGTAGTTACGGATCGCCTCCTCGGTCTGCGCGAGCTCATCGCGGTAGAGCTGCTCGGTGGGAGCATACGGGATCTTCCCGCGATAATCCTCCAGTCCGATCGGGTTCTCCAGCACCAGATGGGTGACCCGCTCCGGATACATCAGCGCGAAGCGCGCGCCGACCATCCCCCCCATCGAGTGCGCCACCACGGCGACCTCCCGGACCCCCAGGCTGTCGAGCAGCATGGCGGTGTGGAGCGCCATGCGATGAAAGCTGTAGGGGATATCGGGCTTGGAGGATTTTCCGAACCCGATCTGATCGGGAACGATCACGCGGTAGCCCGCCTCGCGCAGGGCCCGGATGGTCGATTCCCAGTATCCCCCGAAAAAGTTCTTGCCATGCAGCAGCACAACGGCCCGGCCGTTCCCCTTCCCCTCCGGCGGCACATCCATATAAGCCATCCGTACGTCCACCGCGTCGACGTTCAGCCGCAGGAAGGAGACGGGATAGGGATACACGACCGATTCCATGGCGATACCGAGCGGCTCGGGATGCTCCGGCAGAGGCTGGGCGACGGCGCCCGCCAGTGCAAGGAGCAGGCCACAGAGTACAAGAGCTGAACGATACATGGGGCACCTGAGGATGTTGTTGCACGGAAGATGCGCCGGCCATGGGAACATCGATCCTTCCCACGCTCCTGAACTACCGGCGTCGCGGCCGACGCCGCGAGAAGATATCCGCAGCATAATGCGGTCCAAATTCTTTCCGGCGGCTGGCCGGCGTCGTGGCGCCATGCAGTGCTTTAGCGTAGGGTCCACCTCCGACCCGCCATCGGGATGGGTACGGATCGGTACACAACGGTGAGGATCTTCCGCGCATCGGTTTCCCCGGCTCCGGCCGCCGACGCTTCGCTCGTACGTGCGGATGGTGGATCATCATCGGCTGAATGTGCCATCGCGATATGATATGGGCTGCTGCGGTGTGGATCTCTTTGGTGGGGAGATGGGAACATCAACCCCATATCACGATACGAATCTCCGGAACGGACGAGCCCGGCAGCTCCATCATGGGGTGCCGGGCGTGCCGGAGCCGGAAGGGGCGGGATGATTTGGTTGTGGCACCCACGTTCTCTATACTTGCCGCTCCTCCTCAGCCCGACATCGTCCTCTCCATGCCGGCCATCGATGGTCCGGCGACCGCCCGCAGCAGACCAGAGGCATAGAAGACGCTCCCCGTCCCCATGGTCGGCTCACTGTACATCCCGATGGCGATAGCGAGGGTGGTCATGCCATGAAACATTCGAACTGCCTGATATCCGACTCCGGCTGCGACACCTGCAGCGCCCGCGCAAGCTCGGTCTTTGCGGAGCTTGCCCCGATCGACCTGAGAACGATGTCAGGCGCCAGACGCTGCCGCGTGTACGCCAGGGGAGAGCCGATCTTCCAGGCCGACCACTACCCGGTCGGGCTCTACTGCATCCATCACGGCAGGGTCAAGATCTACAGAACCGGAGGGGATGGCAGAGAGCAGATCATCCGTCTGGCAAAGGACGGGGATATCCTCGGCTACCGCTCGCTGATCAGCGGCGATCGCTACTCGACGTTCGCCGTGCCGATCGAGGAGGCGCAGATCTGCCATATCCCCCGGCATGTCTTCTTCTCGCTCCTCGGCACCAACCCCGGCCTCTCCGCGCGCATCATGAAGCTGCTCGCCAATGAGCTGAAAGCCGCCGAGAATCGGATCGTCGAGCTGGCGCAGAAGCCGGTGCGCGAGCGGCTTGCCGAGACTCTGCTGCTGCTGAAGGAGACCTATGGACTCGATCCCGATGGACAGACGCTCGGCATCACCCTCACCCGCAACGAGCTTGCGGGGATCATCGGCACGGCGACCGAGTCGGTGAGCAGGCTGCTGTCGAAGCTGAAGGCGGAGGGGATCATCGAGATGAACGGGCGGAAGATTCTGCTGATCGATCACGATGCCCTTGTCGAGGCGGCCAACCACGCCGACTGAGCATGCGGAGATCGCCCCCGCACAGCCGACGATCGTCCCGGCTCCCTATCCGGCAATGGGTTCCCCGCCTCGACGCTTTCTCCGATATCATCATCCGATGTGCCCCACCGGGCCCCTACTGGCCCGCCTGGGCCGCAGCGCGACGTGCCAGCTCATCGGCCGGGACATCCTCGATGAAGGTGGCGATATACCAGTTGTTGCCGGCATGGTCGCGCACGCCGCCGCTGCGCTCGCCGTAGAAATGATCGACGGGCTCGTAGAGCGATGTGGCCCCCGCATCGAGCGCGCGCCGGTAGACCGCGTCGGTATCCTCCACGTAGATATGAAGCGCGCATGGCGTCGGCGTCCACTCGCCGGCCGCCTCGGAAAGCTCCACCATCGAATCGCCTATCCGTACCGCCGCATGCGCTATCCCTCCATCCGGGCGATGCGTCCGCACCACCTCCCGGGCGTCGAACACGCCGGTGAGAAACTCGAGCAGTTGCTCCGCTCCCCGCACCGACAGATAGGGGGTGACGGTATGGAAGCCTTCGGGGATATGATCTGTGGTCGCCATGAATGCTCTCTCCTTTGCTGATGATATTGTGCCCGCGACCGATCGCTCCAGGCTCCGGAGGAACCTTCACGGCCGCGATGTACGCAATCTAGCGCATGAGGAGAGGCCCGGTATTGGACAAAATTTACCCCGGAGCCAGCACTCGGTTCCGGACGGCGGCACGCTATGGATCGAGCAGCGGCACATGGTTGCGATGCTCGCCTCGACCGGCCAGATAGGCCGAGGGATTGATCCCCGAAAAGGCGCGGAAGTCGCGGATGAAATGCGCCTGGTCGTAGTAGCCGCACCCCAGGGCCAGATCGGTCCAGACGATATCCCTTCCCCTCTGAATCCGCCGCAATGCCTCCTGAAACCGTCTGATCCTGTAATAGAGCTTCGGCGTCATCCCGACCTGCTGGCGGAACAGCTCGATGAAGCGCCGCTGGCTGAGCCCCAAGTCTTCGGTCACCTCGGCCAGCGTCCGCCCCTGCGGCACCACCGCCAGCTCGCGCAGCGCCCCGGCCACCGCCGGATGGCGCGATCCCTTCCCGGCAAGCCGCCCCAGCAGCGTCAGCTCGGTGATCCTGAATCGCTCCTCGATGGTCCGCGCCTCCATCAGCCGCCCGCGAAGATCGGCGGCGGCGCTCCCCCAGAACGCATCGAGCGGCAGATCGATCCCGTGGACCTCGCTGGCGGGCGCCCCGAGAAGCGTCGCGGCGCCCCCCGGCCTGAAATGAATCCCCATGATCGACTCCTGCACATCGGTGTCGATGATCATGAACTCCGAGCGGGTGCCGGCGACGATGCTGCCGGGAAGCGTCTCGAACCTGCTGTGGTCACGCGGATCGTAGGAGCGGATGACGTCCTCGCGAAGATTGATCACGATCTCCACGGTCCCGGTCGGCAGAACGCGCTCCTTGGCATGGACGCCCCCGGCGGTCTCGAACAACCAGATGACGGCGACGAACTCCTCGAGCGGAGGGGCGGGGATATAACGGTGATAGCGCATCGGGATCTGGTATTGAGTGCTCCTCCATCGGTCATGATCTGACCACCATGGTCGCCGGGAAGTTACGGCGGGACGACGAAACGGTCGGGACGATTTCGCGCCGGCCTTCATCCCCGGCACGGCCCTGCGGGGCCCCCGAGCGGCGGCCTGGACTGCATCGGCGGCGCATATCGGAGAGGCCGGATATGAGAAAGGGATGCGCCATCACTGGCACATCCCTTTTCGATGTCGATATCGGTTCCGGGCGTCACCCCGTCGCTACGGAGTCATGGGGGCCCGGCCCGGTCGCGGCTCTCAGCGGCGCCGCGGGGGCGCGCCCGGCATCGGGTGGCCGGGCAGACGGACGATCAGCGCCTCGTAGATCTTCAGGATCTCGAGCTGCGTCGGGGTGAGGATCGTTGCCAGGGCGGCCTCGCGAGCCGCATGCAGCTTCTCCATCTCCGCCATGAAGGTCGCCTGATCGATCGTCCCGGCCGCCAGCTGCGCCATCAGCGCCTCGACTGCCGCCTGCTGTTCGGCACGCAGGGCATTCAGCGCCGTCCACTGCGCGTCGGTCAGCCCCAGAGCGCGCGTCATCGCAGCCGAGTCCGCGCCGTGATCCGGTGCCGGACCACGTCCGGGAGGCGGAGGTGGAGGAGGCCCGCCATGACGCCCGGTATCGGGACCGTCGTGATGCGGACGGAGGGTGTCGGGCGGCGGACCATGGTGGCCGCGCAGGCTGTCGGGAGGTCCGCCATGCGGACGGAGGCTGTCCGGCGGCGGACCATGGTGGCCGCGTAGGCTGTCGGGTGGCCCATCGTGCGGACGGAGGCTGTCCGGTGGCGGACCGTGATGGCCGCGCAGACTGTCGGGAGGTCCATCGTGCGGACGAAGGCTGTCGGGGCATGGATGCCTTCTGAGGCTATCGCGCACGGCGTCGCCGTGACTGAACAGAATCCGCTTCTGCTCCTCGGTGAGACTCTTCTGCAGCTCGGCGGCGAGCTTCCAGAGCTGCGACGGATCACCCTGCATATGGCGATCGATCGCGTTGCGCAGGCTGTCGCCCGTCGCTCCCGGAAGCGAAAGCTCTTTGGCGATCTCCACCGCCGCATCCGTACCCGACGGCGTGGTCGTGGTATCGGGGGAGGTGAGATCGGAGTCGCACGCCGTAAAGGCGACGGCCATCAGCACGGTACCTGCAAGGCAGAGAAACGAACGGCGGAGAGCGCCGTGACTATCGGTGTTCATTGTTGAGCGTCCCTCGATTTAACTGAGTACGGGTTCTGATGCTCAGGAAATACCGTTGCGCAATGGTACTGAGCGTAAAGCCTCCGGAGTATCCCGAAAAATCCCTGGCGCGAGGTCAGTGATTCCGCCGCCATGACTTACGGGACGGGAGTGGAACACATCACCCCCGGCCAAGTTACAGCCCCATACGCCCCGGCAGGGGGAACCTCCGGCGAAGGGGAGCAACCACGCCCCTCGCCCTGTCCGGCCCCCGCGTGCGACGGCCGACAACCTCCACCCGACAGCGGCTCAGTGTGCCGGAATAGTGGGCCGGAGTTCAACTTCGGCCCATCCTCCGCCCCGGCGTCTCAGTGCTCGACAACCAACCTGAGACACTGCCGTCCACTCGGCATATCGTTTGCCGTTCTCCGCTGTCATGGAATCAGTACATGCTCTACCAATCGATGGGACCCCAGCGGCCCCGATCGCGCATCAGCGCGTTCTTGTCGTCTTCAGCGGGCTTCTTCTGGTGATGCTCCTGGCGGCGCTCGACTCGACGATCGTCGCCACGGCGCTCCCGACCATCGTCGGGGAGCTCGGCGGGCTGGATCATCTTTCGTGGGTGGTCACCGCCTATCTGCTGGCGCAGACGATCGTCACGCCGCTCTACGGCAAGCTCGGCGATCTGTACGGCCGCAAAGTGGTGCTGCAGTCGGGGATCGTCCTGTTTCTGCTCGGGTCGGTGCTCTGCGGGATCAGCGGCAACATGACCGAGCTGATCATCTTCCGCGCCGTGCAGGGGCTCGGGGGGGGCGGCCTGATGGTGACGACGCAGGCAGTGATCGGCGATGTTGTTCCGCCACGCGAGCGCGGACGCTATCAGGGGATCTTCGGCGCGGTGTTCGGCATCTCGAGCATCGCCGGCCCCCTCCTCGGCGGCTACTTCACCACGCATCTGTCGTGGCGCTGGATCTTCTATATCAACCTGCCACTCGGGATCATAGCGCTGCTGGTGCTTGCCGCCACGCTCCCCTCGCGCTCCGACCGGGTGCGCCATGCCATCGACTACGCGGGCTCGGCGCTGCTGGCAGTGGCGCTCAGCGCGATCATTCTGGTGTGCGATCTCGGCGGCGGCATCTACCCGTGGGGATCGCCGCTGATGATCGGTCTGATCGCCGCGGCGCTCGTGGCGGTCGGGGTGTTCATCTACATCGAGCGGAGGGCCGCCGAGCCGGTGCTCCCGCTGAAGCTCTTCGCCAACCGCGACTTCGCCATCGCCTCGTCGGTCGGGCTTATCGTCGGGTTCGCGCTCTTCGGATCGGTCACCTATCTCCCCCTCTTCCTGCAGATTGTCAAGGGGGCAAGCCCGACCGCCTCGGGGCTGCAGATGCTGCCGATGATGGGAGGAATGCTGGTGACATCGATCCTCTCGGGGCAGCTTATCAGCCGCACCGGCCGCTACAGGATCTTCCCGATCCTCGGCACCGGCGTGATGAGCATGGGGCTGTACTTTCTCTCACGGCTCGATGCCGATACCAGCACCCTGTCGGCATCGCTGGTGATGCTCTCGCTGGGGCTCGGGCTCGGCATGGTGATGCAGGTTCTGGTGATCGCCGTGCAGAACGCCGTCGACTATGGCGATCTCGGCGTGGCGACCTCGGGGGTAACGCTCTTCCGGCTGATCGGCGGATCGGTGGGGACGGCGGCGCTCGGCGCGATCTTCGCGGCGCAACTATCGGGACATCTGGCGCAGCTCCTCCCGGCCGGAGGGGGGGGCGGGGCCGGAGCAGGGATGAATCCGCAGGCGCTCGCGGCGCTCGATCCGGCGATCCGCGCCGCCTATATCGAGGCGTTCACCGCGTCGCTCAGCACGGTGTTTCTGATCGCCACCGGCATCGGAACGCTCGGCTTCCTGCTGGCGTGGCTTCTGCCGGAGCGGCCACTGCGTGAAACCGTTGCCGCCGCGGCCGAGGAGGATATCGGCGGCGAGCTCGGACAGACCTTCGCCATGCCGACCGAGACCGCCCCGCTCCCTCATATTCTGCGCGGGCTCTCCGCCCTCGCCGATCGCGACGTCGCCCGCAGCCATATCGAGCGGATCGTCGAGCGGGCCGGACTGGATCTGAGCGCCGCCGCCGCATGGCTGCTGGTGCGCCTGTCGAAGGAGCCGGCGCTGGATCTCAATATGCTGAGCCAGCGCTACGAGATCCCCCGCCACCTTCTCGACGAGGCCATCACCGAGCTCTGTGGCAGGGGGATGCTGGTGCGCGACAGCGATGGCTGTCACTGCGAGCTCACCGCCGCCGGTTGCGATACGCTCGGCAGGCTGGTCGAAGCACGCCGCGCGCACATAGCCGAGGTCTTCGCCGAGTGGTCGCCGAAGAAGCGCGAGGATACCGCCGCGATGCTCCGCTATCTGGCGCGCGAGCTGGTGCCGGAGGCGCCATCGGTCCCCGTGGCCGCCGGCCATCCTCCCGCTCCATAGAGCGGGGCGCGCGCGGAGCGTCATGGTACTGCGTAGTACGGGTAAGGGAGATCGCATTGACGGGCGAACGGCGTGCGAAGAAGCAACGAGCGGATGGGGAGCCAGGATGGTGGGGAGAGCGAAAACGCCTCACGGAGATCAACGGGCCGGCATGGGATAACATGCCGGCCCGCGTTTGTTGTAGGGCCGGATGGTGCCACGCCGCGCCCGATGCCATCGACCGCCGGATTCCCGGAAAGGCCATCGGCGGAGACTTGCGCCACGGCGGCACTGGTGTATCAATGATCTTGGCCGGTAGGGTCTCAGTATGACCGTCGAGCACTGATACGCTGGGCCGGAGTTGAACTCCGGCCCAACATTCTGGTACACTGAGACACTACCTCTTGGCCCCGATGCTTGGTGGATCGCCATGGTTTTATATTTTTGCCCCGCACTCGCCCCACCCCCATTGAGAGTGCGGCCGGCCGCCAGCCGGCCATGCCGTGTACAATAGCACATCCAACCCCACAGGCAGTCTTCAGCCCGCCAACGCGGCTGCATGCTGACTCCATTTCGCACTATCGCTGCCCGGCGGATCGCGGCCCCACAGATGGCCGGGATCGAGAGCATTACCCAGGCCGCCCCGCTGTCGAGCTCCGTGCAAAGAAACGTTCCAGGACCCCACTATGTTATATGAAGATCAGGCCGCCGGCTTCGATGAACGGACCGGACTGCCCCCCGGGGCGGATGAGGCCGTTGCCCAGGCGCTGGTGGGCCAGGTCGGCCTCGAGCCCGGCGACGCATGGCTCGAGATCGGCGCGGGGACCGGGGCGCTGAGCCTCCCGTTCCTCCGCCTTCCGGTACGCTACACGGGCTTCGATCGCTCCCCGGCGATGCTCTCGGTCTTCCGGGAGAAGATGGAGCTGGAAGGATTGCGCGGCGAGCTGCTGGTTGCCGACGGCAACGAGCGCTGGCCCGTCGAGGATGGAAGCATCGCGGTGATCTTCTGCGCGCGGGCGCTCCACCATCTCGATGACGACCATGTGGTCGCCGAGATCCGTCGCGTGCTCCGCCCGTCGGGCGGCTGGCTGGTGCTGGGGCGCGTGCGCCGTCCGAACGACTCGGTCAAATCGAACCTCCGCCGCCAGATGCGCCGTCTGCTGGAGAGCCGGGGATACGCCGGCCGCAGCCACGACGCCCGCTCCGAGGGGGTATTCTCGAGGCTCGAGGCGCTGGGCGCCGAGCGCTCCCCATCGATCGTCGCCGCGCGCTGGGTCCGGCCGCACCGCCCGGCCGACTCGATCGCCTCATGGGAGGGGAAGGAAGGGCTGGCCGGGATCGATCTGCCGGCCGATGTGAAGGCCGAGGTGCTGGCCGATCTGCGGCGCTGGGCCGAGAAGGAATACGGCGACCCGACCCTGCCGCTGGCGCAGGAGGAAATATTCGAACTTGCTCCGATCAACGTGCGCATCGGATAACCGCGACCGCACGCTCAACCACCGTCCGACGGGTCGCCCCCGCCGGCGCGGTATCTTGCTTTGATGTCCCTCCTCTGCTGCCGCGCGTCGCACCGACGGGAACATGCACGTGGATGAATTTCTATCTCTTATGTACTTATGCAGAACGAAATCTTGACCGACCTGGGCAAATCGCTCGTCTCCGGTAGTCTGACCGATACCGAGCTGCTTGCCCGCACAGACGAACAGTCCCTGATTCAGATCCTCCCCGATACCAACGTCCTGAAGGTTGGCGGACAGAGCTTCATCGACCGGGGACGCGCGGCGGTGTTCCCGCTGATCGAGGAGATCGTCGAGAACCTCGGACGCCATCAGATGATCATCGGCACCGGCGCGGGCACCCGGGCGCGCCATGCCTACAGCGTCGGGATCGATCTGGGGATGCCGACCGGCGTGCTGAGCGTGCTGGGAACCTTCGCCAGCATGCAGAACGCCCGCATGCTCCATTACCTGCTGGCAAAGCATGGCATCCCGTTCATCGAGCCGGTACAGTTTCCGCAGCTCCCGCTCTATCTGGCCGAGCGCGGCGCGGTGATCTTCTTCGGCATGCCCCCCTACACGTTCTGGCAGAAGAACCCGGTGGTGGGGCGCATCCCGCCGCATCGTACCGATACCGGCGTATACCTGATCAGCGAGGTGTTCGGCGCCAAGTCGATGATCTATATCAAGGACGAGGATGGCCTCTACACGGCCGACCCGAAGAAGGACAAGCACGCCAAGTTCATCCCGAAGATCAGCGTCGGCGAGCTGAACGAGATGGATCTTGACGACGTGGTGGTCGAGCGCGCGGTGCTCGAGCTGCTTCCGAACGCCGAGAGCCGCCGCTCGATCCAGATCATCAACGGTCTGGTCAAGGGGAACCTCACGCGCGCGCTCAACGGCGAGGAAGTCGGAACGATCATCACGGCAGACTGATAACCCGGTAAAGATTTTTAGGAGTACATATATCATGGCAGATATCAATGGCGATACGCGCCCGCACGTTCAGTCGATGCTCATGCGCGAGAGCCTGCTCGATAAAGAGGTGATGGCCTCGACCGAATCCCCCGTTGTGCGGATGCTTCCCAACGCCCATATCGTCAAGATCGGCGGACGCTCGATCCTCGACGAGGGGCGCGCGGTCACCTATCCGGTGGTGGAAGTGCTGAGCAAGCTGCTGGAGACGGAGCGTCTGATCTTCGGTGTCGGCGGCGGCGTCCGCACCCGGCACGTCTTCTCGATCGGGATCGACCTCGGCCTGCCGACCGGCGCGCTGGCGCAGATCTCGGTGGCCGATGCGCTCGGCAACGCCCATATCCTCGGCACGCTGCTGGCCCCGTACGGCGTGGTGGCGATCCCGCCGGAGATCTTCGGACATCTCCTGCCGCTGTTCATCCACTCGGCCCCCGGCGTGATCTTCAACGGCGTCCCCCCATACTCCCTCTGGGAGCATCCTCCGGGGATCGGACGCATCCCGCCGCACCGCACCGACGCCGGCTGCTTCATCCTCGGCGAGTGCTTCGGCTGCAAGTCGGTGACGCTGGTCAAGGATGTCGACGGACTCTATACCGAGGACCCGAAGGAGAACCCGAACGCGGCGTTCATCGACTCGATCGGCGCCAACGAGCTGAAGAAGCGCGCGCTGAAGAGCCTTCCGTTCGACGAAGTGCTCCCCGACCTGCTGCTCAACGCGCGGCTTGTCAAGCAGTTCCAGATCGTCAATGGTCGCGAGCCCGAGCGGATCGCGGCCGCAGTTCGAGGAGAGCATGTCGGCACGATCGTCTACGCCGACTGATCCCGGGGTCGCTATCCGGGCGGAGGGGGTGAGCAAAACGTTCGGCGGCGCCGTCAGGGCGCTCGACGGCGTGAATCTCTCCCTCCCCGCCGGGGAGCTGGTGGCCCTGATCGGAGGGAACGGCGCCGGGAAAAGCACCCTGCTGAAGATCCTGTTCGGCTCGACCGGACACGATGCAGGAAGCGTGCGCGTTCTCGGGCTCGACCCTCGCCGCGATCGCTCCAGCCTGCGCGCCCGGATAGGCTACGCGGGACAGGATGTGGCGCTCGACCCGGAGATCAGCGGGTGGGAGACGCTGGCGCTGTTCTATGCGCTGCGCGCTCTTCCTCATCAGGACCGCCGGGAGCGGCTGCAGTGGCTGGCCGAGGAGTACGATCTGCTCGAGTTCTGCGATCGCCCCGTCGGAGGCTATTCGGGGGGACAGCGGCAGCGGCTGCATCTGGCGATCGAGACGATGCACGAGCCGTCGCTGCTGCTGCTCGACGAGCCCACCGCGAGCCTCGATCCCGGCGGCCGGCGGGCGCTCTGGGAGCGCCTCGCCGCATGGCGCGACCGGGGCCACACGGTGCTTGTCACCACGCATGATCTGGAGGATATCGCCGCCCACTGCGACAGGGTTCTGCTGCTCGAGCGCGGACGGCTTATCGCCGAGGGACATCCGGCGGCCCTGATCGCCGAGCATGGCCGGGCCCGCACCGTGATCACGCTCGAGCGTCCGCCCGGCCCCGATGCCGGCGGACTCCGCGAGGCGCTGGGCGCTCTTGAGGGCGCCCCGGAGGTCGCCATCGAGGGACGGACCGTCACGCTCTGGCGGGACCGCCATCCCGGACATGGAGAGCCCGCGCTCGATCTTCTCACGGCCCGTGGCATCCCCTATTATCGCTACGAGCGGTGGGAGCCCGATCTGGCAAACGCATATTTCAGACTCACCGGCAGCCCCTGGGGCTCCGGTCCCGACCGCGGCGGCGCGGGACGGGGAAGAGGCAGAGGAAGGAACAACCGTTGATGACAGCGCTTCACATCGTACGCGAGACGGCACTGCGAACCTGGCGGAAGACCCTCAGGCGGCCGGTTCCCCTTACCTTCTCGTTCGTACAGCCGCTGTTCTGGATGCTCATCTTCGGCTTTCTGTTCCACCGCTTCTCGCTCGGCCAGGCATACGCGGGCCTCTCCTATCTCGACTTTCTTCTCCCCGGCATCTGCGCCATGACGGTGCTGTTCGGCGCATCCCAGGCCGGCATCAGCATCGTGCGCGATCTCCAGACGGGGTTCCTGCAGCGGATGGCCCGCTCGGCCACGTCGCCGGGATGGATTCTGGCCGGATCGGTGGCCGCCGAGGTGGTACGGCTGCTGGCGCAGGCGCTCGTCGTCGCGCTGCTCGGCGTGGCGCTGGGGGCACGCCCCTCGATCGATCCCGGCGCGCTAGCCATAGCCGTGGCCGGACTCGGACTGTTCGCGCTCGCCTACGCGGGCCTCTCCTGCTGGATCGCCCTGAAAACCAGGGCGCAGGAGAGCATGGCGGTGTTCGTCCATGTGGTCAATATGCCGCTGCTGTTCACCAGCACGGCGCTGGTCCCCTCGCGGCAGATGCCGCCCTGGCTGGAGCAGGCCGCGCGGTGGAACCCGCTGACGCTGGTGGCCGATGCCCTGCGCGATGCGCTGGTGCTGCACCGCACGCCCGATCCGGGCTATCTGATTCCTCTTGCCGCGCTCGCGGCGCTCCTCTTCGCGCTGGCGGCCAGGGCGATGAACGGCGCCGCCGATGACTGATGCGGAAGCATCTATGCGCAATCGAGCCCCCCTCTTCCTTTCACTTTTATCCAACCTTCAGTGAAACGCTATCTACGCTCTGCTCTCCTTATTCTTCCCTTTCTTTCCCCTCTCGCCCTCCTCTCGCAGGAGGCTCCAGCTCCGGCGCCGGTCACAGTATCGGGACAGGTGCGGCTCCGCACCGAGCTGGACGACCGCGGCCTGGGAGCGGTCGACGAAACGGTGCTGATCCATCTTCTGCGCACGCGGCTCCGCGCCACGGCACGGCCACTCCCCTGGATCACCGTCGTGGCCGAGGTACAGGACGCGCGCTACCTCGGCTCGGGCGATCCGTCGCAGGGACGCGGCACCACCGACATCTCCCCCGACGGCCTCGATATGCACCAGGCATGGGCGCAGATCGACCATCCGTTCGATCTTCCCGTCGATCTCAGGTTCGGACGCCAGGAGATCAGCTTCGCCAACGAGCGGCTGATCGGCGTCTCCAACTGGAGCAACACCGGACGCGCGTTCGACGGAGCCCGCGCCATGATCCACGGCGACGAGGTGAGCGTCGATCTGTTCGCGGCGCGCCTCTCGGCACCCGTCCCCGGCCCCACGGCGTCGCAGAACCTGTACGGCGCCTGGGGCAACTGGAAGCCGGCGGCAGATATGTCGGTCGACCTGTTCGCCCTGCGCGACGACAACACCACCCCGGTACGCCGTGGTGAGGACTCCGGCAAATCGGTGCTGGGGCGCAACACCGTCGGGACGCTCCTCAGGGGAACCTTCGGCCCGGTGAATGTGGAGCTGGAGGGAGCCGGACAGTTCGGGGAGAACGCCGCGAACGACTCGGCGCAGCGCCGGACGATCCAGGCATTCCTCGGCAGCGCGACCATCACCGCCACGATCCTTCCCGAGAGCAAGACGAGCCTGTTCGTCCTCGGCACCGTTCTCTCCGGCGATGGGTCGGCCAGCGACGACAGGAACGAGACGTTCAACACGCTGTTCGGCACCAACCACAAGTTCTACGGCACGATCGATTATGTTCCCGATCTCTCGGGCAATTTCGGCCTGGTCGATCTGGGCGCGGGCATCTCCTCGGCTCCGGTCAAGGGCCTCCGCATCGTGCTCGACGGCCATGTCTTCATGCCGCAGCGCAGCTCCCAGGAGCAGTTCGGAAGCGAAGTCGATCTGACGGCCACGTGGCGCCTGGCGGCTCCGTTCGAGCTTTCCGGCGGAGCGGCGCTCTTCATGCCCGGCGAGCTTCTCAAGGCGCGCATCGGCGACTCGGCGCGCTCCTGGGCGTTCCTGGCCGGCTCGTGGGAGTTCTGATTGCTCCCGATGCGCCCCTGAACGGGTGATGGACAACATCCCGGGAATGACAGCCCCTCGTATCTTCCTTCATTCATATCAATCATATCAATACTCAGCGATCTATCATGGTTGTTAACCGCATCATCCATATGCTCCTGCTGACCGCTCTGGTGGCGATGATCGGAGCATGTTCATCCAAGCCCGACGCGACCACCACGTCCGACTCGACGGCGGCGGGCACGACACCGGATCCGGGGCAGAAGCACGAGATCCTCGTGTTCGCGGCGGCAAGCCTTCGCGAATCGATGCAGGAGCTCGGCGAGGCGTTCGAGAAGCAGACCGGCGTGCATGTGCTGTACAATCTCGCCGGCTCCAACGATCTGGCCCGGCAGATCATTGCCGCACCGAAGAAGGCAGATCTGTTCGTGAGCGCGAACCAGAACTGGATGGATACGGTCGAGAAGGCCGGACATGTCGTGGCCGGGACGCGGCGCGATCTGATCTCCAACAAGCTGGTGGTGGTCGCCAACGCGCAGAGCGACTGGAAGATGAGCGACCCGTGCGAGCTTGGCACCCTGAAGTACAAGTTCATGGCGCTGGGCGATCCGGAGGCGGTTCCCGCCGGCCGCTACGCCAAGCAGTGGCTCAGCTCGATCCAGTGCGGTGGCGACACGCTCTGGAAGGGGGTGCAGAAGCGCGTCTCTCCCGCCCCCGACGTGCGTGCCGCGCTCGGGCTGGTGCTTGCCGACCGCGATATGCTGGGGATCGTCTACAAGTCCGACCAGCTCGCGTTCTCCGACAAGACGCGCGTGCTCTACGAGGTCACCAACGGGCCGACCATCAGCTACGTTGCCGCGCAGATCAGCGGCGGAGATCATATGGAGGATGGCCGTAAGTTCTACGACTTCCTGACGGGAGCCGAGGCGCAGCGCATCTTCGAGAAGCATGGCTTCGCTCCAATTTCTACCAAAGCCCCGTAGTAACCGTGACCGAAACGACCCTCGCGGCCCTGCAGTCGACATTGTTGTGGGCATCACTGGCAACCCTGCTGGTGATGCTCCCGGCGACGCTGCTCGCGTATCTGCTGGCGCGCCATGAGTTCCCCGGCAAGAAAGTTATCTCCACCCTCTTCAGCCTCCCGATGGTCCTCCCGCCGACGGCGGTGGGATATCTGCTGCTGATGCTCTTCTCGACCGACGGGCCGCTCGGCCAGCAGACGCTCGGCTTCGATCTGGATATCATCCTGACCGGCAAGGCCGTGGTGATCGCCTGCGCGGTGATGGCGACGCCGCTGGTGGTGCGCACCGCGCGCGTCAGCTTCGAGGGGGTCGATCCCCGTTACGAGAACATGGCGCGCACGCTGGGGCACGGCCGCGTCGTCACCTTCCTCCGCTACACGCTGCCGCTGGCCTCGCGCGGGCTGCTGGCGGCGATGATCCTGGGCTTCACCCGCGCGGTCGGGGAGTTCGGCGCGACGATCATCCTGGCGGGAAACATTCCCGGACGGACGCAGACGCTGGCCTCGGCGATCTTCAGCGCGCAGCAGGCCGGGCGCGACGGCGAGGCGCATTTCCTGCTCGGGGTCGCGCTGGCGGTGGGGTTCATCTCGATCTTCATTACCGAATATCTCTCACAACAACAGGACGCCATCAGCAGGCGACGGCGATGAACAGCTCTTCTCCCCTCTCGGTACAGGTACGCCTGCCGCTCGACCGTTTCGATCTCGACGTCGATTTTCACACCACCCACAGAGTAACCGGAATCTTCGGCGTATCGGGATCGGGAAAGACGACGCTGCTCGAAACGATCGCCGGACTCCGGCGTGGCGCCCGGGGAAGAGTAAGCCTGGGGGAGAGCGTCTGGCTCGATTCGGAGCGGCGGCTCTGGCTCCCTCCGGAGCGGCGTGGCGGCGGTTATGTGCCGCAGGACAGCCTTCTGTTCCCCCATCTGAGCGTGCTCGATAATCTGCGCGCCGGACGGAAGCGGGCGATGCGCGAAGGGCACGACTTCGAGCGGACGCTCGAGGCGGTGGTGCGGGTGCTCGATATCGCCCCGCTGCTCGGCAGGGCCACCAGCGCGCTGTCGGGAGGGGAGCGCCAGCGCGTGGCGCTGGGACGCGCGATCTGCTCGGGGCCACGGCTGCTGCTGCTCGACGAGCCGCTGGCCTCGCTCGATGTGGGGATGCGGCGCAAGGTGCTGCCGTTTCTCTATCGCGTCCAGGCGGAGTTCGCCCTGCCGATCCTTCTGGTATCCCATAACCCCGTCGAGGTGCAGGCGCTCTGCGAGGATCTTATCGTCCTGCGCGAGGGGAAGATCATCGCCCGCGGCGAGCCGCGCACCGTGCTGACGCGGCCGGAGGTGTTCCCGATCGCCGAGCATGAGGGGTTCGAAAATATCCTGCCGGGGCATCTCATCGAGACGCGCTCCGAGACGAGCACCGTCCGCCTCGGGCATGCCCCCGACGGCCCGTCGCTGACGGTCCCCCGCTCGAGCCTTCCGATCGGGAGCCGCCTGCTGCTGGGGGTTCCGGCCGGCGAGATCATGCTGGCGCTGGAGAAGCCGCAGGGGCTCTCGGCGCGCAATATCATCCCGGCGCGCGTCGAGCAGGTGCAGGCGGTGGGCGCATGGCGCCTGATCACCGTGCGCGCCGCCGAGGACGCTCCGCCGCTGGTGGTGGAGGTCACCGCCGACGCCCTCACCGAGCTCCACAGTACGCCCGGAACCGATCTTTTTATTATCATCAAGACGAGCGCCATCACACTCTACGAGGATCGCTCCGGCACCCCCTCGTGATCCAGGCTCGTTGCCACCGATAAACGTGCCCGGCCACGCACCCGCCGAACCTGTATACAACGATTGATCCCGGCCGGAGATCCGTCCCGGACAAGACCAACGCCCACTCCTTTCGGGAGGACAACGCACGACGATTAGCACATGCGACAGAATTGGCCTGGTATACTTTTAGATACTTCAATAGTATCATCATTTCATACCCTGTACAACAGAATTAAAGGAATACTGTTCATCAAAAAAGCCCGCGTGGAATAGCGCGTACCCCTGTCTGGTCGCGGCTGCAGCACTTATGTTCAACGGCTGCGCAACTATTTTTCATGGTTCGACGGAGAAGGTGGGATTCAGCTCCGAGCCATCGGGAGCGAAGATTTATATCAACGGCCAGTTGATGGGATCAGCCCCGATGGAGATCAAGCTCGAGTCGAAAAAATCGTATACGATTGAATTCCGCAAGGAAGGCTACGACAACAAGACGGTGATCCTCACCAACTCGGTGGGAGGCGGCTGGCTGGTTCTGGATGTGCTGTTCGGGCTGGTTCCGGTGATCGTCGATGCGGCGACCGGGAACTGGTATACCTTCGATCAGGATCACGTCAATGCCGTACTGGAGGCGCAGACCGGAGGAAAGTAGCGGAAGAGGAGCCGGCCCGGACGATCGACCACGCGATGGATCGCCGGCGATTATCCGGGCCGGTCCCGACGGTGTACGGGAGTAGCCGGACTTCGTACGTACGTCTAGGGGGGCGATCGGCAGGGGTCGGGCCCGCCCCCGATGAGCAACCACGCGGGAGGGGAAGAAGATCTCCGCGCCACCTTCCCGCACGCTCGCCGATGTATGAGAAACTCCGGTGATTATCTGCTGATCGAGTAGACGTACGCCGACACGGCGCAGATCTCCTCGTCGGTCAGGCGCACCCCTCCCATCGGCGGCATCGGCGCGGGATGCTCCTTGGGGGAGCTCACCCCGTTGCGAACCACCGCCGCGATCTTCGCCATATCATGCTCGGTGTCGATCCATACCGAGTCGGTCAGGTTCGGGCCGAGCGCTGCCCCCTTCCCCCCGCCGCCATGACAGGTGAAGCAGATCCCGTTGCTGTTGAAGACGCTCTTGCCGCGCTCGATCATATCAGCGTCGGAGGGAGGGCATCCCGCAGTCGTGGTCGCTGACGCAAAGCCGGGGGGAGTCGTTCTGGAGGATTCGCTCTGCTGGCAGGCGGCGAGCCCCAGCAGGGCCGCGAATACCAGCATGTGATATCGTGCGATCATAGAGTATACCGTGAGATTGAGCCGAGGAATTTCCGCGGAACGATACGAAATCTTTTCGGGAACGTGCCATATCAGATCGCAACGAAACGTGCCCCCCTCTTATCCACATCTCCCCATCAATGTCAGTCGCCACGCGGACATTATCGCCATATCCGAAAACCGTTCGGCGCCTCAGCTCGTATAGTTCATGCACAGTCCAGTAGCGAACTCAACACAATCCGAGACACAAGCATGCGTACGAATCTCTGCAGGGCGCTGATCGCGCCGGCCCTTCTTTCCCTTCTCACCCTTACCGCCTGCAAGACCGACGAGGCAAAGCAGGCGGAGATGCGCGACACGACCACATCGACGATGCCGACACCGGCCGACACAACGACCGCCACCCCGACGACACAGCAGTATCCGATGGTCGGCGGCGCCGAGATGTATCCGACCAAGGATATCGTCGACAATGCGGTCAACTCGAAGGATCATACGACGCTGGTGGCCGCCGTGAAGGCGGCGGGGCTGGTGGAGACGCTGAAGGGGACCGGACCGTTCACCGTGTTCGCGCCGACCAACGCGGCGTTCGAGAAGCTTCCGGCCGGAACCGTCGAGACACTGGTGAAGCCGGAGAACAAGGCGAAGCTGACGAAGATCCTCACCTACCATGTGGTGCCCGGCAGGATCGATGCGGCCGAGCTTGCAAAGCAGATCCAGGCCGGCGGCGGCAAGACGACCCTCAAGACCGCGAGCGGCGGGACGCTGACGGCGACGATGGATGGAAGCGCCATCGTCATCACCGACGCGAAGGGGGGAAAGGCACGTGTCACGATCGGCGACGTCTATCAGTCGAACGGCGTCATCCATGTGGTCGACACGGTTCTGATGCCGGGCTGACCGGGAATTTCATGACGATGCCGGATGGTGCATACCGCGCGAGCGGGGCACCGTCCGGCGCTGCGGGCTCGGGTGGCCTCCGGCGGACCGCACCCGAACGATTCATGCGATATCCGCGCCGCCGCTACTTCTTCAGGTGATTGAGATACCAGATAAATCCCGCGGCGCCCGCCAGCGCCGCGGCAATGGGAACCACGACCCAGACGGAGATCGCCCCGAGCAGACCGAAGCCGATCAGCACGACGATACAGACTATCGGCAGAATCACCATCATGCATCCGGGACGCATCCCTCCGCGCGAGCTCGCCTGGTTCGCCATCTGCGTGGCCGATATATTTCGATCGCGATCTTCAGCCATGAGTATTATTCCCTTCGATATTTTTCACGTCATAGTTTCAATCCGGGCCAGAGACAAAACTCCTGCCAGACAGCGCCATAGGTTGCACCATACAGCGCCGCTACCTTTTCCAGATTTTTTACCCTGCTGAGCCCGTCGTATCGGCCCGCATATTCGCGTATATATTCACCATATCCCGCATCGGTATATTCTTTGCCGTCCCGTTGTATCCCCATCGCTGCCGACTGGCGGGGACGCGAAATATCTCGCGGTATATGTTGCACTAGTACATGGAATAATTGGGGAGATAGGAATATGGCTGTACAACGATTTTCGATGGCGGTGATGATGGCCGCGACGCTGGCATGCTGCTCCGCCTGCTCGGATGATACGACGGTCAATCAGGCATCGCGGCTCAGCGAGGCCGCAAGCACCGGCGACAACCAGGTAACCGGCGTGGCGGTCTCGAAGACCGGGCGGATGTTCGTCAACTTCCCGTTCTGGTCGCCGGGGCATACCGTCTCGGTGGTCGAGCTGATGAGCGACGGCACCATGCGCCCGTTCCCCGACGCCGAATGGAATCAGTGGAACCGCGATACGGCGACCGCCGCCAACCATTTCGTCTGCGTGCAGAGCGTCTACATCGACCGCGACGACAATCTCTGGATACTCGATCCGGCATCGCCGATGATGGCCGGCGTCGTGGCCGGGGGCGCGAAGCTGGTGAAGGTCGATCTGGCGACGAACGCCGTGACGCAGGTGATCCACTACGATGAGACGGTGGCGCCGAAGATGAGTTATCTGAACGATGTACGGATCGATCCGGTCAACCACTACGCCTATCTGACCGAGTCGGGGATGGGAGCGCTTGTGGCGACCGATCTTGCCACCGGGCAGAGCAGAAGGCTGCTGGCCGATCATCCGTCGACGAAGGCCGAGGAGGGGGTCGTGCCGGTGATCGAGGGGAAGGAGCTGCGCGATACCGCGGGGAACGTGCCGAAGATGCATGCCGACGGCATCGCGTTCGATATGACCAACGATTACCTCTACTACAAGGCGCTGACCGGGCGGACGCTCTATCGTATCAAGGCCGACGCGCTGCGCGGCGCCGGGAACGAAGGGAATCTGGGATCGCGCGTGGAGAATCTCGGGACGACGGTGGTCTGCGACGGAATGATCATGGACGCGGCGGGGAACCTCTATATGACCGCGATCGAGGAGAACGCGGTGCGCGTCCGGCGTCCGAGCGGCGCGATGGAAGTAGTGACAAGCGACTCGAACCTGAAATGGCCCGACAGCTTCGCGATCGGACCGGACGGGGATCTGCGGGTGACGATCTCGATGATCCATCTCGATCCGAAATACAACAACGGCATCAGCCGCCGCACGCTCCCCTACAAGGTGTTCCGCGTCGATATCTGATGGGGCGACAGCCATCACCAGAGCGATCGCGCGGTCGCTGCGCGGGAAGCGAACGACATCGAGTATATCCGGCTCCGATGCCGGAGCCGGATATACGATGGCAGAATCGGTCGGCCGGTCCGGGAAACCGATCTTACGTCACAAGATCCTCGGCGTAGGACTCGAGATAACCACATCCGGTGCAGCGGTATGTGACCACTCTGTATCTCCGTTTTCCCTTGATCTTCAGGCCGGTCCAGAAGGAAGGCTCGGGGGCGCCCGTCACCCATTCGCTCTGCATCTTTATGGAATCCATGTGATCGGCGATGAAGCCCTCTTCCATGGCGGCCCTGCATTTCGGGCAGCCCCTGTCGGCCGATCCCCCTCCGCGTGCTATATCATCCATTCTTCTTCTCCATTATCTGTCAGCCGGAGTCTCAGGCCGGCACCCCATCATCGGAACGGAACATCATCATGCCCCCCGGCACCGCTGCCGATGATCACCGTTACGAACATACGGAGTCCGGCTCTCACCTGATGCAGTCCGGCGCGAGCCGCTCACTCGATACCATGACGGCGGGCCGGGATCGAACTCAGGCTCAATGTTCGATACTGCCGGGTCGTGTCTCAGTGTGATCGTCGAGCACTGATACGCCGGGCCGGAGTTCAACTCCTGCCCAACATTCTGGTACACTGAGACACTACCTACTGCCGGGAAGAGAGGAGATGATCCTCTTCTCTCCGTATGTTTGCCGAATGCGGCGGGGCCGGCCGGAGCATCCCGCATCGACGGCAGTATGGAGAGAACATCGCGCCGCAGCAGCCCGCGCGGCCATCAGCAACGCAACCCATGAACAGAGCCAGCGAACCAACCCGGGAGATGCTCGACGGCATGCTCCGATTCTACTCCCCTCTCATCTCCGATACGATGGAGCGGCTCGGGATGCCGAGCGGAGCGCTCGATCATGCGATCGGCCCGATCGCGGCGGACCCTCGCCTGAAGGTATGCGGGCTGGCGTTCCCCTGCCGCGTTGCGCCGACCGATGAGTATGTGGAGATCCATACGCTCCTCGAGATGATCGATGCCATCCCCCCCTCGGCGTTCGTGCTGGTGGCGGCCGATGCGCCGATCGACGCGGCGCTCTGGGGAGGGATGATGAGCGCGCGGGCCAGAGCGCGCGGAGCCGTGGCCGCGGCGGTCAACGGCGGTGTGCGCGATATCGAGCAGATAGCGACGCTGGGCTTCCCGGTCTTCGGCCAGCACCGCTGCATCAAGGATATCAGAACGCGGGGGTATATGGCGGAGTACAACGTGAGCGTGCGCTGCGGCGGCGTGGCGATCAGCCCCGGCGATGTGATCTTCGGCGATGCCAACGGCGTGATCGCCATTCCCGGCGGATCGTTCGATGCGGTCTATGCGGAGCTGGACCGGGCATTCCGCGAGGAGGAGGCGACCCATCGGGGGCTGCTCGAAGGAGGGACGGCCGGGGCGCTCTTCGAAGAGTTCGGACGGTTCTGAGATCATACCCAGCGCAAACCAGCGGTGCAGAGTCAACCAACACCTCTCCGGGGGCGGCTTGCCCCGAGTCCTACCGGCTACCTTCATATCGGCAACGCGCGGACGTTCCTCCTGGCGTGGCTTCAGATGCGCGCGCTCGGCGGCGAGATCATTCTGCGGATCGAGGATCTGGATCAGGCGCGGGCGGCGCCGGGGGCCGGCGATGGGATCGTCCGCGATCTGCGGTGGCTGGGCCTCGACTGGGACAACGAGCTGACACCGGGGTTCGTCCAGTCATCCCGCTTCGCGACCTACGCCGAGGCGATAAGGGATCTTGCCGCGCGCGGCCTGGTTTACCCCTGCTACTGCTCCAGACGGGAGCTGCGGGAGATCGCCAGCGCCCCGCATGGACATACCGGTCCGATCTATCCCGGCACCTGCCGGAGCCTCACACCGCGCCAGCGCTCCGACCGTGAGCGGATAAAGCGTCCGGCGCTGCGGCTGGCGGTCGAGCCGGGAACGGCGATCGGCTTCAACGATATCGTTGCCGGAGAGGTCACCGAGCGGATCGCGGAGACCAGCGGCGACTTCATCATCGCGCGCGCCGACGGCGTCCCGAGCTATCAGCTCGCGGTGGTGCTCGACGATATCGCGATGGGGATAAGCCATGTGCTCCGGGGGGATGATCTGCTCCCCTCCACCCCGCGACAGATACTGCTGCATCGGCTGTTCGGCGCGGAGCCTCCCGCCTACGCCCATGTCCCGCTGATCTACGGCCCCGACGGAGCCCGCCTTGCCAAACGCCACGCCTCGATATCGATCGCCGAGCTGCGCGGGGCGGGGCATGCGCCCGAGCGGATCACCGGGTGGCTCGCCTGGAGCTGCGGGCTGCGCGCGACACCCGCGCCCTGCACCCCATCGGAGCTTATCGGGGAGTTCTCGGCCGGACTGCTCCGGCGGGAGCCGACGATTCTGCGGTCGCTCGATATCCCGTAGTCGAGGCGGGGCCGAACGCGTCGCTTCGTTCCGGATCAGCCTCCGGCGGCCTCCGCGCCGGACGTTGCCCCCCGGTCATCGAAGCGGATATCCCTGACCGACTTCAGCATCAGCGCGGCCACCCCCACGACTCCCGCCAGCGCCCCTCCGTAGACGATCGTCAGCAGCGAGCCGATCTCGGCGGCCACGATGCCGGTGAGCCCCGCCGATATCGCCATCACGCCGATGACGGCGATATCGACATAGCCGAACGCGCGCCCGAGGAGATCGGAGGGGACAAGGCGCTGGATGATGGTTGCGCGGGAGACCACCACCAGCGGCAGCGGAAGCGCATGGAGGAAGGTGGCGATGTTCAGCTCCAGAAGCGAGTCGGCGAACAGATAGAGAGTGAAGCTGGCGCCGTCGAGCACCAGACCGACCGCCCAGAGAAGCCCTATCCGCCGCACCCCCGGAAACCTGTGGAGCACCAGGCCGGTGATGGTCATGCCGAGCGCATACATCAGCTCGATCAGCGCGAAGTCCGGCAGCGTCCCGCCGAAGACCTTCTTGACCAGAAGCGGGGTGCCGACGATCGCCGGCCCCATCAGCAGGAAGTTGTTGACGAGGGTGAGGATGAACACCGACCTGACGCTGCGGTTCCCCATCACCGTGCGAAGCCCCAGCATCGCCTCGCGCCGAAGCTCCGCCAGCCGTATGCGCCCGGCGCCCCCCGTCCCCGCCAGACGCGCGCCGATCATGGCGATGCAGATGAAGGAGATGACGTAAGTGACGCTGTTGATCGTCAGAAGGGCCACCGGACCGTTCCGGCCGGCGCCGACGGCGGCGAAGATCGGCCCGGCGATCGCCGCGAACTGCCGCGAGGACTGCATCACGGCGTTGACCCCGAACAGCCGGGAGGGATCGTCGACGATCAGGGGAAGCGCGGAGTTGTAGGCGGGATTGAAGAACGCCGTCATGGTGCTCAGGATCACCAGCGTGGCCCCGGCATAGGCGATGGTGAGCGACCCGGTCATCAGCGCCAGCGGAAGGAGTCCCAGCGCGATGGCCCGTCCCGCGTCGGCGACCAGCATCACGCGCCGCCTGTCGCGCCGGTCGACGTAGACGCCGGCGGCAAGGCCGAAGACGATGATCGGGACGTTGGCGACCATCTGGAAGACCCCGACCGCGCGCTCCGATCCCGTCAGCTCGATCGCCAGAAAGAGGAACCCGATCGACGCCAGGGAATCGCCGAAGCCCGAGGCGAGCTGGCCGATCCAGAGCAGGAACAGATCCCGCCTGCCGAGAAAGTAGCGATCGAATATTCTGGAGCGAAGCGACATACGGGTGATCGGGAAGGAGAAGTGGCGAAGAGCTGCGCCGATGGATCGGCCGCCATGATGACCGGCGGGAAACGAAACGGGGGGACCAGCCTTCCGGCCGGTGCCCCCGCGACTACGTTCTGATTGAGCCGGCGTCCGGCGCGCCCGGGACTACCGGTCCGTGCCAAGATTTTTGACGGTCGGCTCCTCCCCGCCATCCTCATCCGAGCGAAGGGATGGCTCCTCGGTGGAGGGATCGCCGGAGACGGTCAGATCCACCGCCGTCCCCTGCGCGATCTGGGAGTAGGGGCTGACCGACTGCTCGATGATGGTATTCTTGGCGTAGGTGGGGTCGGCCTTATAGCGCACCACTCCCAGCACCATCCCGGCGTTCTCGATGCGCGAGCGTGCCTGCTCGACATCGAGCGCCAGAAGGTTCGGCATCATCGTGAAGCGCGTGCTCGGTCCCCGGCTGATCATCACATCGACCACCGATCCGGGGCGGGTGCCGAGCTTCGGGGGGATGCTCTGGGTGAAGATCAGATCCTTCATCATCGTATCGTTATGCTCGTAGGTCATCTCGCCGATCTCGAAGCCGTTGCGCATCAGGTTGATGCGGGCCTCGCGCAGCGGCATCCCCACCAGATCGAGCATCGGGATCATCTCGGTGCCGCGGCTGACCGTCAGGTAGATGCGCCGCCCCTGCTTGGTCTGCGTCCCGCCATACGGAAGCTGCATCACGACGGTGCCGGCCGGATAGCGATCGTCGAACCGGGGCTCCCCCTTCTTCACATCGAAGCCGAGCTTCGCCAGACGCTTCTGGGCATCAGGGAAGGTGGTGCCGACAACATTCGGCACCGTCTCCACCGCCCCCAGCTTCACATACCACGGCATGATCACCTTGTCGAGGAGCACCAGCAGAAGGAACATCGCCACGATGGCGAACACCAGATACTTCACCAGTATCCCCCATCCGACGCGTCCCTCGCGCGCCGCCTCTTCCTGGTGTTCTTCCCCTTCTATATCATGCTTCGGGCGATCAGCCGCCATATCTACGTTCGTTGCCATCTTCCAGAATTTCGTTCATCATGAATACCGGCCATCCATCTCTCACGCGCCAGCCATCGAGCGTTACTCCCGGCCGGAGGCCCACGTCCGCGAACGGCCGACCGCGACCACCGGATCGGTCGCAGCCCCAAACTTACTGAATCCCTGCCGATCCCCCCGCGACGCTTTGTTGCGGGGAGTGTCTCGGTGTGATCGTCGAGCGCCGCTACGCTGGGCCGGCGTTGAACTCCGGCCCACCATTCTGGCACACTGCGGCACTACCTTGTTGCGGTAAAAGAGAACCGGCTCTGAAACGTCGACGCTCTCCCGGCCGCCCGGCGGCATCCCGCGAGGGAATTCCCCCGGAGCTCCGCAGAACGCAGGGCGATTGGCCCGGCGTTGGTAGCCATCGTATCTTCCTCAGTGAGCGCCACGAGTGCGGCGCCACGAGATTTGTCCAGGTTGACAAGAATGAACGCGAAGAGACTTCGTGCGCTTATCGAGCTCGGCGAGACCGACACCATCGAGTTCAAGCGAAAGTTTTCGGGCTTCGAGAAGATCGCCAAGGAGATGATCGCCCTGGCGAATACACGGGGCGGATATCTTATCGTGGGGATCGACGACGACGGCACGATCGTCGGCGTCGACAGCGAGAAGTCGGAGATCGATCTGATCACATCATCGGCGGAGTTCTACAGCGAGCCCCCCATCGAGCATGAGATCGATATCGTCGATATCGAGGGATACGATGTGATCGTGGTCCGCATCCCGGAGAGCCGCACAAAGCCACATAAGCTTATCTACTCGCCATCGGAGAGCAGCGCCGCAACGCGCGACCCGCGCGATACCCGCGTCTATATCCGGCAGGGGGAGAAGAGCGTGATGGCAAGCCGCGAGGTGGCCCGCGTGCTGGCCGCGACGCAGCCCGATGCCCCGCCGCTGGTGCTGCAGATCGGCGATATCGAGCGGACGCTCTTCAGCCATCTGGAGAAGAACGAACGGATCACCCTGCGGGAGTTCCGGCATCTGGTGAATATCTCCGAGCGCCGCGCATCGCGCAGCCTGGTGCGGCTTGTACGCGCCGGGCTGATCAGGATCTTCACCGGTCACGGAGAGGATTACTATACGCTGACGTAAACCTCCCCCGCCGCGTGACGGCCGATCGCTAGAGCACCATCCTGATGCCGGCCAGCACCAGCGCCGACCCGATCAGCAGCTCGAGCGTGGAATCCCTGGAACGGCCGCTGAACCTGATGCCGAGGAACGTCCCGGCACAGGCCGCGGCCACCCCGATCGCCCCCGGAATGATCAGCCCTTCATGAAGCAGTCCGCTGGCGGCATAGCTGATCAGACGGGAGACCGAGGAGATCCCCCCGATCGCTCCTCCCGTGGCCGATATATCGCGGAGCGACATTCCGGCCCCGCCCAGGGCACCGGCAGCGATCTGCCCATCCCCCGCACCGACCACGCTCCCGACAGCCCCCGCAACAAGCCCGATGACCGGAAAGATTGTGGCGCCCAGACCGCGCGGCTCCGGCAGCTCCAGATACAGGCGCAGAACATAATAGGCGCCGAACAGAATCAGCAGCGCGCCGATCGCCGTCCGGAGCGTATCGGGATCGATCGTCGCGAGGATATGGCCGCCGACGAGCGCGCCGGGGAGCACCCCGAGGGCGAACAGGCCGGCCGATCGCCAGTCGACCGCTCCGCGCAGAAGAATGAGCCTGGGGATATTCCATCCCAGCGGAATGATGGCGGCCAGCAGCACCGCGTCGAGGGGTCCGGCGATAAGCACCAGCACCGGCAGCAGCAGCAGCGCGCCGCCGAAACCGGCCACCGTGTCGAGGGTTCCGGCGATAAGCGCCACCAGGGCGATCTGCAGATAGAGAGATATCACGGGCGATCAACGGATTGGTCAGTTCAGCGATTGGGACGAGCGGAGCAAAGTTAGCAGCTCCCGGCAAACCATCCCCTGCGGCTCATGGCATATTTCCCGGCGCGATGTAATTTCGCGGGCTCCATCCCGGTGGAGCCCCCCTTCATATCTTCTTCAACGTCTCTTATCGCAATCACGTGGTGCAGTTCACCCGCATGGCGACGATCGTGCTCGCCCTTGCCGCTCTCTGCTCGGCCTCCCCGGCGAGCGCCGAGGAGAACCCTCAGGATAGCACATCCGAGAGGAAGGCAAAGGTGTGGCGTGTGACGTATCGCACCGTGGCGGAGCGATACGAGGCTCCTCTGTGGAACCCGCTTCTCGCCTGGGCGATGGCGATGAAGAAGAAAGCCGAGGCGGAGCGACGACGGCACACACCGGCAACGCCCCAGGCTCCGCCGCCACCGGTCGATCCGGAAGCCGAGCAGATGACGATCGACAAATAGCGCGGCCACCGCGCCAACCCACCGCGTGCCGCCTCTCCTCCGCATCATCTCCGCATCATCTCCGGCGTTCCGCCCGATCACTCGAGCGTGCGCACCGCCATCTCGCGGCTCCAGAGGTCGTACATATACCTATGCAGATGCTGCGAGAGGGAGATCTTGTACGGAGTGGGGTTGAGCGCGCGCCGATGATCCGGACGAATCCCCTTCTGCAGCAGCGCCGAGCGCTCCCGTATCCCGATCAGGCTCTCCTCGCCGATCAGGGCTGTTCCATGCTCGAAGACCTTCGTATGGAGAAGCTCGACGCGGCTCGGGATGATCTGCACCCGCATCTCCGGGATGAACGGATGCCGGCAGAGATAGGGCTCCCCCACCACCGGCGGCGCCTCATCCTCGAGCGTCATCACATCGACCAGATCATAGCCCTCCTGTCCCGACAGCCTGTAGGAGCGCTTCCGGCCGGGGATGGTCACCTTCACCGGGTCCTGCGAGATCTTGATGCGCGGCTCGCCGTCGATCTCCACCAGCTTGTAGACGCCTCCCAGCGCCGGCTCGTTCTCGGCGGTCACCAGGTTGGTGCCGATCCCGTAGGCATCGATCTCCGCCTGATGCGCGTCGAGCGCGCGGAGCACCTCCTCATCGAGCGAGTTGCTGGCGACGATGGTGACATCGCCGAAGCCCGCATCGCGGAGCATCCGGCGCGCCTCGCGGCTGAGATAGGCAAGATCGCCGCTGTCGAGTCTGATCCCGACCGGCGCATGGCCGAGCGCGCGAAGCACCTTGAAGACGCGGATGGCGTTCGGAAGCCCGCTGGCGAGCGTATCGTAGGTATCGACCAGCAGCAGCGTGGCCGACGGGAACGCACGGGCATAGGCGAGAAACGCCGCAAGCTCCCCCTCGTTCGTCGTCAGTCCATCCTCCAGCCGCGCTCGCTCGAGCAGCTCCCCCGCGTCGCGAAGCTCCCCGGCGGCATCGCGTATCTCGAGAAGCCCGGGATCGACCGCCAGAAACGACTGCACGAACGCATGGGCATGGGTGCCGGAGACGGGGACTTCCAGCAGCTTTCCTCCCAGCACGTTGCTGGTGGCATCGAACCCGCCGATGATCGCCGCGCGCGTGGCGGTCATGCCACCGTCGGGGCCCTGTGCCCGGCGCAGGCCGAACTCCATCAGCGTCTTCCCCTCGCCCACCACATAGCGCATCCGCGCGGCGTTGGTGGCGATCAGCGTCGAGAAGTTGATCAGGTTCAGCAGGGTGGTCTCCATCAGCTGCGCCACCGCGAGCGGCCCCTCGACGCGGAGCAAAGGAACGCGCGGAAACGCCGGGGTTCCCTCGGCAAGGGAGTGCACAGTCAGCTCGGAGGCATCGACCTCCGCCAGCCAGCTCCAGAACTCCGGCTCGGCATGCGAGAGCGAGGGAATCGACCGGAGATAGTCGATATCGCTCTGGCTGAAGCGGAAGCACTCCAAGAACGCCAGCGCCTCGCGGAGCCCGGCGAAGATGCTGTACTCGCCGCCGAACGGATTCTTCCGGAAGAAGAGCTCGAACACCGCGTTCTTGCGATGGGTGCGGCTGCGCCAGTAGCCGTAGGCCATCGTGATCTGATAGAGGTCGGTAAGGAGTGGCTGAACCAGGGGATTGGTCGGGGTCATGCGGGATACGGAGAAAGTTCTCTGCGCGATCGGTCACGATTATACGGGACAAAGATAGCCCCGCCGGAGGTTTCGGCGACAGGGTCGTGCCTCAGTTTGATCGTCGAGCGCTGATGCGCTGGGCCGGAGTTGAACTCCAGCCCGACATTCTGGCACACTGCGACACTACCGGCGACAGGCATGCGGAGCGTTTTCTTCGCGAGCGGATTCCCCGGCGCGGGCCGGAAAGGGTTTCCGGGCGGCTACGATCCGCTCTTGCGCTTCTGATAGCGCTCGGCCGCGATACGGGTGAGATAGGGGGCGATGGGGTGGCGGAAGAGGGGCATCGACAGACAGATCTCGTACATCTCCCTGGCCTTCTTCATATCCCCCATCTTCTCGTAGGTGTAGGCCAGCTCGGCGTAGATGGTGTTATTCTCGGGATACTGCCGGAGGATCTCCTCGAAGTGGCGGATCGCCTCGGCGTATTTCCCCTCCGGTATGCGGACGCGGAACAGCCCGGCGAGCGCCCGCAGCCCCGGATGGATCGCCGCGTACTCCCGATGCCATTCCCCGAGCACCGAATGTCCCGCCCAGTTGTTGTCGATCAGCACGGCCTGTTCGGCATGGGAGCGGACCTGCCATGCGCTGCTGATCAACTGCCGCTGCGATCCGCTGAGCTGCGCCAGACGGGCGACCGCCACAGCGAACATCGCATGGCCGATCGAGGAGTTCGGGTTGAGCTCCAGGGCGCGCTCGGCCCACTCGCGCATATGGTTGATGTGCTCGACATGGCGGGGATGGTCGACTCCATGGCCGAGGATGAAGATCTGATAGTAGTGCACGCGCGCCAGATGTCCGCAGACCTCGGCCGACGGATAGCGGCCATAGAGCGCCTCCCACAGCGTGATGGCCGTCACCGGGTCGCCCGCCATCAACGCACGATAGCCGGGGCGGAGATATTCCGGGACCGGCTCCGCGAACTCCTGCACCTCGGCGGAGCGGCGATCCGGTACGGAATCGCCCCTCTGCGGGTACGAAGGTCGCTGCTCATTGGGCTGCATTGCGTTGAACGGTTGTAGCTCGTGTAACGTTGGCGTCAGGCGGCGGGCAATCTTGCGTGCTTCCACCGGCGGGAGATACATATACTCTTTTTCAGCGATCGCCGCCGGGCCGCACGGCACGCGAGCGTGGGATATCGTGACGTACGGTGGGTACTCTGACCGATTTCAAAGGGACTGGAATATTTCGCGGCGCGGGCCCGGAGCCGATCTTTCTACCAGGCGCACACCATCGCAATCTTACAAACCTCTTTCGCTCCATAGTGTAACATTATGTCTTCCCCATAGTCGTCGTAAGCCGGGAACTAGCTATTATCGAACCTATGTTAGCAATACTCGATATCATCGCCGACGAGGCACTTGCAACGGCGAAATTCGCCTGCGATCTCGGCGCCTGTCAGGGCGCCTGCTGTACTACCCCCGGCGGACGGGGAGCGCCTCTGGAGGAGGCCGAGGTGGATGCGATCAATGCATCGATCCCGGCGGCACTCCCTTATCTGTCGGAGCGCAACCGGAAAGTGATCGCCACGCGCGGCGCCGTCGAGGGAAGCCGCGGCGACTATGCCACGCGCTGTATCGACGACCGCGACTGCGTGTTCGTCTACTTCGATGGCGGGGTCGCCAAGTGCGCCATCGAGCGGGCATACTTCAACGGCGAGGCGGAGTTCCGCAAGCCGCTGAGCTGCCATCTTTTCCCGATCCGCATCTCGAACGTCTTCGGCACCGATTATCTCCGCTACGAACAGATCGAGGAGTGCAGGCCGGCCGTGGCAAACGGAACGAAGAAGGGGATTCTGCTCTACCAATTTTTGAAGGATGCGCTCGTCCGCGCATATGGGGAAGAGTTCTACAGGGAGTTCGCCGCGAAGATAGAGCAGAGGAAACGCTGAGCCCGATCGTGCCCCGGCGTCACTCCCCGAGCCTCACGTTCAGCGTCCCGCCCCGTTCGGGAGATCCTCACGAATAGTGTAAAATTTCGGCCCTAACCCCTGTTTTCGGAATGATGATACGTATATTGCCGTCGTGGTCCCGTGGTCTGAAAAATTCTGGCATCATTTATGCTGTCATGGTAATCTATCTCCCAAGAAGAAGTTCCAGCTAGCCAGGTAGAAATAGATATGCTTTCACTCTCCCAACGCCAATCGCTTCAGCAGCGGCTCTCGCCGCAGCAGGTTCAATACCTGAAGATGCTTCAGCTTCCTGTGATCGCACTCGAGCAGCGCATCAAGCAGGAGCTCGAGGTCAACCCGCTTCTGGAAGAGCTTTCCGAGATCGCGCAGGAGCAGGATGGAGAGTTCGAGCAGGAGCAGGCCGTAAGCCTGACCGAGCGCCGTACCGAGTCAAGCGACGAGGGGAGCGATGAGGGGGGCTCGGCATCGGAGGAGCCGGCACGCGAGCGGGAGTTCGAGTGGGAGGATTACATGGCCGGCGATAACGAGGGCTACAAGGCCCCGTCGTTCACCGGACCCGACAACGAGGAGCAGGACGACTATCCGCAGCGCGCCGAGGAGTCGCTGGCCGAGCGGCTGATGACCCAGCTGAAGATGCAGCTGATGAGCGAGGATGAGCTTGCGCTGGCCGAGGAGATCATCGGCAACATCGACGACCACGGCTATCTCCGCCGCGACCTCAGCGATATCGTCGAGGACCTCAACAAATTTATCGCGACCACCCGCCGCACCGCAGCCCGCGCCACGCAGAACGCGCAGCCCCATCTGATCGGCGACGGACGCTTCGACGCCTACGAAGAGGTGGTCAGCGACGAGCCCTTCGGCCGCGACCGCCTGCTGGCGCAGATCCTGAGCGAGCCGGAGGATGGGATCGCGCCGCGCCGCAGAAAGAACGACGATGACCTCGACGGGCTCCCGGCCGATCCGTTCAGCATCAGTTTCGATGACGACGACGACTTCACCCCCGCGCGCTCGAACGGACATTCGCGCAACGGCACAACCAGCCATATGGCTACGGAGGTCGCCGCGCCGAAGCCCGCCGCAGCCACGCTCTCGCTCGAGGAGATGTCGCATCTGTCGATCGAGGATCTGGCGAAGCTGCTCGAGCAGGGAACCTCGGCGCTGGGCCCGATGGAGAACGACGACGTGATGGGCCTGACCGAGGATGAGCGCGTAAGCGATACCGACGAGCTGGCCGAGAGCCCCGTGACCTTCACCCTCGACGAGGCGGAGCGGGTGCTGCGCCGCATCCAGCGTCTGGACCCTCCCGGCATCGGAGCGCGCGATCTGCGCGAGTGCCTCACCGTCCAGCTCGAACTGTCGCTGAGCGACTCCCCCGCCCACCGTGTGGCCCTGAGAATGATTCAGGATGCCTACATGGAGTTCACGATGAAGCACTTCGAGAAGATCTGCCATAAGATCGGCTGCTCGACCGCCGAGCTGAAGAGCGCCATCGATGTGATCAAGGGGCTCAACCCGAAGCCGGGCGAGGGCTCCTCGTCGATGGTGGAGGACAACTATCTTACCCCGGACTTCGTGATCGAGCGCGACGTCGACGACTTCGTGATCATCCCGAACGACCGGCATATACCGGTGCTCAGGATCAACCGCGCCTATCAGGAGCTGATGCGCCGGGGGAGCGGCAAGAAGAAGGAGATCGACCGCGACGCGCGGAAGTTCATCCGCGACAAGTTCGAGGCGGCCAAGTGGTTTATCGCGTCGATCCAGCAGCGCCGACAGACGATGATGAAGGTGATGCGCGCGATCGTCGATCTGCAGATGGATTTCTTCATCCAGGGGCCGAACGCCATCCGCCCGATGATCTACAAGGATGTGGCCGAGCGGATCGGCATGGATATCTCCACGGTCTGCCGCGTGGTCAACGGCAAGTATGCCCAGACCGACTACGGCACCTTCGAGCTGCGCTACTTCTTCTCCGAGAAGCTCGAGACGACGACCGGCGAGGAGGTCTCCACCAAGATCGTCAAGTCGAAGATCCTGGAGATGATCGAGTCGGAGGACAAGAACAAGCCGCTGTCGGACGACGCCATCAGCCGCGACATGGAGACCGCAGGGTTCTACGTGGCGCGCAGGACGGTAGCCAAGTACCGCGAACAGATGAACATCCCGGTGGCGCGGCTTCGCCGGGCGCTCTAGCACTATCGGAGAGGGCCGGTGCGGGATGAACCATACCGTACCGGCCGGTTACGACATACGCGGGAACGCGATGGGTTCCCTCCTTCCCATCGTTTTGGAACGCCCTCCGTTCCGGACATGTTTATGGAACATCCGGCTCATGTAACTTTCTTTGAGTGGTTATATGAGATGATCTGTTCCGTCCTATCTTTGCCTCTCCTCTCCGGTCTTATCGCGCCGCCCCCCGGCAACGAGACGCACAAGTTCGGGCTTCGGCTCGGTCCCCGCTGGTTCAGATTGTCTACATCCTTTTATTTCGTCTGTCTACTCACTCTATGAACAGTGGTTTTAAACCGCAGGTCAATGCGCGTGCGCGCGGGTTCGCGGCAGTCTTTATAGACTTCGAGAATATCTTCTATTATCTGAAGGAGAACTACGCCGACCTCCCCGACCTCAACGATTACATCTTCGATATGCTCAGGAACCTCCAGCGTCTGCTGGAGCGGCGTCTGGGGCTGCAATGCATTATCATCAAGGCCTATGCGGATTTTGAGAGGCTGAAGTCGGCGCCGCAGGGATCGCTCTATCTGATGGGCGTCGAGACGCACAATGTGCTGGGCACCGAGCATAAGAACACCGCCGACATGAAGCTCTGCATCGACGCTCTGGAGGTGCTGTACACGCGCCCGGAGATCGAGTCGTTCATCTTCCTGGCGGGGGATCGCGATTATATCCCGGTGATCCAGCATCTGAAGAAGCAGGCGCGCTCGGTGTTCGCCGTCGCGTTCCGTGGCAATATCTCGGGCGACCTTCTGCAGAACGTCGGCTCGCAGAACTTCATCGACGCGGTGACGCTGATCGGCGCCGAAATGCTGAAGCGGCTGGAGGATTCGGCGCGACGCCAGCGGGAGATCGAGACCGCCGAGCGGGAGTCGGATGTGCGCCGCACGGCCGAGCTGGAGCGCCGCGAGGAGCGCGAGCGCCGCACGGCGAAGGAGCCGGAGTTCGACGATGAGGACGAGGAGCTCTACGAGTCGCACGACGCCGACGGCGACGATCAGGATCGCGACCTGGCGCCGGTCGAGGTGGAGGGGGCGAACACCTTCAGCACCCTGATGACGGTCACCGGCGAGCTGGAGAGGATCTGCCTGGAGGTGCTGCTGAAAAACTACGGGCACCACCCGGAGGTCTGGATGAGCCCCTTCCTTCGCAAGCTCTCCGATGCCCTTCCCCGCCTCGCCGATTTCGAGCGGAAGGCGCTGCTGACGACGCTCGAGGCGACCGGGGCCATCAGAATCGAGAAGCGCCGCGGCGAGCCATACGACTATTCGATCATCCTGGTCAACTATAACCATCCGTCGGTCCGGGAGATGATCCCGGGGTAGCGCCGTGGAGACCGGCACCGGCATACGCACAGCGGCATCGTTCCGGTCGGGCACATCCCTCCCGACCGGACGCCAGGGCCGACCACGACGATCTATTTTCACGACATCGCCCCATCCACATCTAGCAACTCCTGATTATCTTGCCATGCTGCCGCAGGCGCGGCGCGATACCTCCTCCATGCGCCCGGCCCGGATATCGGCCGGCGACAGGCCGTACGAGCTATGCGCCGGACAGGAGGCGAATCTCTCGGCCGGCAGAGGCGTAGAGGCGCCATACTGCGGCGTGTTGCCCGTCCGGAATCGTCGCTCGTCTTACAAAGGAATTTTTCTCTCAAGGAGCCAGTACATGAATTCATCCCCGTCGACCCCGTCGACTACCCCCGAGCTGACCCCCTCACAGATCGTGGCGGAGCTCGATAAGTATATCGTAGGGCAGCATAACGCAAAGAAGTCGGTGGCGATCGCGCTCCGCAACCGCTGGCGCCGTCAGCAGATCGGCAGCTCGATGCGCGAGGAGATCATGCCGAACAACATCATCATGATCGGCGCGACGGGCGTTGGCAAGACCGAGATCGCGCGCCGTCTGGCGCGTCTGGCGCATGCTCCGTTCCTCAAGGTGGAGGCCACCAAGTTCACCGAGGTGGGCTATGTGGGGCGCGACGTCGAGTCGATCGTGCGCGACCTGATGGAGCTTGGGATCGCGATGGTGCGCGCCGAGCACGCCACGGTGCTGCGCGAGCGCGCCGAGGAGCAGGTGGAGGAGCGTCTGCTCGATCTGATCCAGCCCCCGCCGCAGCAGCAGATCAACTTCCCCTTCATGGTCCCCGGCATGCAGGCCCCGACGATGACACACTCCGATCCCGGGCAGTACCAGCGCGACCGCGAGGAGTCCCGCCGCAGGCTTCGCGCCGGTGAGCTCGACGATATGCAGGTCGAGATGGAGGTTGCCGACGAGAGCCATAACTCGCAGATGGGGTCGATGTTCTCGCAGCTTGCCGGCGACGAGATGGGACGCAACCTGCAGGATCTGATGGGCTCGATGATGCCGAAGCGCACCTCCCGCCGCACGATGGCGATCTCCGAGGCGCGCCGCCAGATCGTCACCGAGGAGACCAGCCGCCTTATCGACAACGACGCGATGATCCGCGAGGCGGTCGACCGCGTCGAGAACAGCGGCATCGTCTTCCTCGACGAGATCGACAAGATCGCCGGCGCCGGCGGCGGCTCCGGGCCCGACGTCTCGCGCGAGGGGGTGCAGCGCGACCTTCTGCCGATCGTCGAGGGATCGACCGTCAACACGAAGTACGGTCCGGTCAAGTCCGATCATATCCTCTTCATCGCCTCGGGGGCGTTCCATATCTCGAAGCCGAGCGATCTGCTGCCGGAGCTTCAGGGGCGCTTCCCGATCCGCGTGGAGCTCGACTCGCTGACGGCCGAGGATTTCGTCGACATCCTGACGATCCCGGAGAATGCGCTGGTGAAGCAGTACAGCGCCATCCTGGCGGCCGAGGGGATCGATCTGGTCTTCACGCGCGAGGGGATCGAGGAGATCGCCAACGTGGCGGCGCAGGTCAACGAGGAAGTGGAGAACATCGGCGCCCGTCGTCTGCATACGGTTCTGACCAACCTGCTCGAGGATATCCTGTTCGACGCTCCGGACAACATCGCCGACCGCACGATCAACGTGACGGCGCAGATGGTCCGCCAGAAGCTGAGCCCGACCGTCGAGAACCGCGAGCGCAGCCGTTACGTACTGTAAGCCCACCGGACGATCCGGTCCTCTTCCCTCCCGCGCCATAAGGATGCCCCAGCTCAGCTTCATGCGATCGCACACCCCCCTCTCCCGCACGGGAGGGGGAGGCGTGCTGTTGCCGGCGCTGCTGCTGGCCGCGGCCGTCGTGCTGGGGGCATGCGGCCCCACGCGATATCCGCAGGTGACGGCATTCGGCAATATGGGACGGGAGGTCAACTCAGCCTACGACGACTACGCTCCAGCCCTTCCCGATACCGCCACGCTCGTCTTCACCAGCAACCGCGCCGAGCCGGGGGAGGAGGGCTTGCAGCAGTTCTACCGGAACATCCGTCCGACCCGGCTCTACTTCTCGATGCGGCTCGAATCGGACTGGGACCAGGCGCAGCGCTACAGGCTGTTCGTCGACGGCGGGGGCGCCGGGGTGGCGACGATCAGCTTCGCGCCGAGCGGATCCCCCTTCAACATCGTCCTCTATCTGAGCGCCTGCGGCCGCGCCGACAGCGTTGGCGGATGCGATATCTACGCGATCACCGAGCGGGGGGAGATGGCGGTGGTCAACCTCGGCAGGGGGATCAACTCCGCGACATGGGACGGCCATCCCTACGTCACCCCCGACGGATCGCGGCTCTACTTCGCCTCCGACCGTCCCGGCGGGTTCGGCGGGAGCGATATCTGGATCTCCGACCGCCTCCCGAGCGGCGCCTGGGGCGATCCGCGCAACGCGGGCCCCGCCGTCAATACCGCCGAGGATGAGCTCTCCCCCTTCTACGATGCGGTCGGCCGACGGCTCCTTTTCGCGGGGAAGACGGCCGGATCGGGGCTCGATATCTTCGAGCTGGGCGCGGGGGAAAACAGCCGGCGGCCCCTCTCGGCCCCCTACAACTCGGAGGCCGACGACTTCACCCCCTTCCTCCGGCAGGGCACCCTCTATCTCTCCTCGAACAGAACCGGCGGATGCGGGGGCTACGATCTCTACGCATTCCCGATCATCGACGCCAGGGCCGGGGAGCCCGGCACCGAGTAGAACAGCCGACGATGATCCTTCAATTACGGCAGAGGCGATCCGCATGGATCGCCTCTTGTTGTTTGCCACCGAATAGCAGCGCCGCACGACGACTCGATCCGGAAGACAGGCGGAGAAGGACTTCATCGCCCATCCGGCCGATCCCGTCTCCGGCTCAATCCATCTGCACTCCCTCGTACATCTTCTCGATCAGATCCTTGTATCGCTCCTCGACGATCTTCCGCTTCACCTTGAGCGTCGGGGTGAGCATACCGTTCTCGACGGTGAAGGGATCGGCAAGCAGCTCGAACCGGCGGACCCGCTCGAAGGCCGCAAGATCCCCCTGCAGCCGCTTCAGATCGCTCTCCAGGGCGAGCACCACCGACTCGCGGTCGAGCAGCGCCTCGCGCGCCGCGGCGTCCTTAAGGCTCCCCACCGAGGCCCCTCCCATCTCGGCGATCTCCTTCAATGCCTCGAAGTCGGGGACGATCAGCGCGGTGATGAACGGGCGCTTGTCGCCGACCAGCATGATCTGATCGACAAGGCGGCTGCTGGCGATCAGGTTCTCGATCGGGGCCGGCGCTATGTTCTTGCCGCCGAGCGAGACGAAGATATGCTTCTTGCGATCGGTGATCCGGAGATAGCCGTCGCGATCGAACTCCCCGATATCGCCGGTATGAAGCCACCCATCGCCATCGATCGACTCGGCCGTCGAGAGCGGGTCCTTGTAGTAGCCGAGCATCACGCTCGGGCCGCGCGCGAGGATCTCGCCGTCCTCGGCGATCCTCACCTCGACGTTGCAGAGCGGCCGCCCGACGGTGCCGATCTTCTGCCGCTCGAACGGGTTGGCCGCGATGATCGGCGAGCTCTCGGTCAGACCATATCCCTCGATCACCCGCAGCCCCATCGCGAAGAAGAACTCGGCGACGTCGTTCGGCAGCGCGGCGGCGCCGGAGACGAACATCTTGATCCTCCCCCCGGTACGATCCCTGATCTTGGCGAAGACCAGCCGATCGGCGATGGCATACTTGGCCGCCAGCACCGGGCCGACCATCCTGCCCCGCTGGGTGCGCCTGAAGCGCTCGATCCCCACCCCCATCGCCCACCGGAAGATCTTCCGGTTCCTCTCGGGCCCCGCCTCGACTCCCTTCTCCACGCGGTTCTTGATCCTCTCGAACAGGCGCGGCACCGAGGTCATGACCGTTGGGTGCACCTCCAGCAGGTTCTCTGATACCGTCTCGATCGAATCGGCGAAGGCGATGGTGGCGCCGCATGCAAAACAACTGTAGTACCCGCCGGTCCGCTCGTAGGCGTGACAGAGGGGGAGGTAGCTCAGCACAACATCGCTGTCGTCGATCGGCAGCGCCGTGGTGGCGCCGATGATATTGCTTACGAAGTTGGCGTGGGAGAGCATCACCCCCTTCGGATTGCCGGTGGTGCCGCTGGTGTAGATGAGCGTCGCCAGATCGCCGGCGGAGACCGACCCGGCCAGACGCTCGAGCTGCCCCGGCACGGCGGCCGCCAGACGCTTTCCCTCCTCGATCATCCGCCGGAAGAGGATCACGCCATGATCGGCCGCCGTCGGCTCCTTCTGAAGCGCGTCCTCGTTCATCACGATGATATGCTGGAGCGACGGTATGGCGTCGACGACCTTCAGAAGCTTGCCGAGCTGCAGCGCGTTGGAGCAGATCACCGCTCTGACCTCGGCGTTGTTGAAGATATACTCCACCTGCTTCGGCGTGAGGATCGGAAATACCGGCACATCCACCAGCCCCGCGCAGGAGCAGGCGAAGTCGGCCACCACCCACTCCAGACGATTCTCCGACATCATCCCGATCCGGTCCCCCTGCGACAGCCCGAGCGCGCGGAGCGAAAGAGCGAACGCCTCGACGTCCGTATAGAGCGTCGCATAGGATATCCCCACATATTTGCCATCCACTTTCCGCCGGAACGCATCCTTGTCGGTTCCGCGGTAGGCGGCGACGACGCCGAGAAACATTTCCGCGATCGTTGAGAACTTGTGCACCAGGGGCATGACAGACCTTTCGATTGTTCGTACCGATGAGATGATAGTGATCCAGATAATTCCGCGCCAATAATAGCACTTGTCCGAAAACCGTGACAGAAGGTTTCAGCGCGCGCGGAGAATGACGAAGCGATGGCGTGGATATGGAAAGATCGCCGGCACGATATCACTGATTAAACGGAGCAACCGACGTGGATGAATTTTTCAAGCAGTGGACCCTCTACCTTGCCGTCGGCGTGGAGGCGGGCGCGGGGCTTATCATAGGGCTGGCGGCGATCGAGGCGGCGGTCCGGGCGCTGATCCTTTTCTTCAGAAGGACGGGCGACGCCGAGGAGATCCGTCTGAAGCTGGGACGCTGGCTGGCGCTGGCTGGCGCTGGCGCTGGAGTTCGAGCTTGCCGCCGATGTGCTCCGCACCGCGGTGGCCCCGACGTGGGATGAGATCGGACAGCTGGCGGCAATCATCGTCCTTCGCACGGCGCTCAACTACTTCCTGCAGCGGGAGATCGACAAGTCCGATGAACGGAAAGGGGCAGCGGTCTCGTAGCGGATCATCGGTCGGGAATGCGCGGGGATCGGCGGGATCACCGTTCGATCAGCATCTTCCGGGTCTCGCGGTAGCTCCCCGCCTCGACCGAATAGAAGTAGAGTCCGGAGGGGAGATCGCCGACGTAGAAGCGGACGGTATAGCGCCCCCCCGGCAGCTCGGCGTCGAGCGGGCGGAGCAGCTCGCGGCCGGTGGCGTCATGAATGCGGAGCACGGCGCGCGCATCCTCGAGCTGCTGGTAGGTAAGCTCCACGGCCGCGGCGGCGGGATTCGGATGGATATCCTCCAGCATATTCCTGAACTTCCCGAGCGCAACCCCGGTGAACACGCAGCGGTCGGAGATGCGGACGATCGCTGAGTCGGCGCAGACGGCGATGGCAAGATCGGGCGAGGAGGCCGTCACCGAATCGAGACGCACCGTCGCCTCGGACTCGCCGCCGGAGAGGAGGCGGAAGCGAAGACGGAACTGCTCGGGAAGAAGCTCCATCGCCCCCCGCTGGCGGAAGCGCAGCAGCGGGCCCGGACGCGCCGTATCGAGCATCTCGAGCGCCATCCCCTCGACTCCCAGAAATACCAGTCGCCGCCAGTCGTAGCCGATGCTGTAGATGATATCGACGGGGCCGGAGATCACCCCGGGCGTCGACGAGAGCAGGGGGATCGCGATCGTGTCGCCGGAGATACCGCTGTAGCGCCCGGCGATGCAGAGCTCCGCGGTGGTCGCCGAGGCGATCCCCTCCCCGAAGAGCTGCGCGACGGTCGAGTCGAGACAGGGCGTTCGGCTGATCAGCGCGAGCGTGGGCTGATAGATACCGCCGGCCCGTGGCGCGAACTCCAGCACCAGCACCACCGAATCGCCCGGCGCAAGCGTGACGGGAAGCGGCGAGCCCCCCGCGGCAAGGGTGAAGGGGGGAACGAGATTGACGAGCGTATCGATGCTGACCGGCTTCGACGATCGGTTGCGCACAACAAGCTCGGCACGCCCCATCTTCCCCAGAGCGACCCCGCCGAAATCTCCTCCGCTCACCGTCAGGCTCCCCCGTCCGGCCTCCCCCGCGAGGCGCGCGCGGATGGTGTCGTTGCATGGGGCGACCACAACTTCGAGCATCGCGCTGAACGTCCCCTCCCCCGGCGGGGCAAAGCCGACCGCAGCCGTAAGCATCTCCCCCGCGCCGATCGTGCGGCCGACGATCCCACCGGAGATAGTGTACGCCGGATCGCCGATGATCCTCACCGACTGCACCGTCACCGTGCCGCTGCTCCCGGTGTTGCGGATCACAAGATCGGAGAAGATCGTATCGGGAAGCTCACACACGAAGAGCGGAGCGAAGCCGATGCTATCGCGATCGAGAACGATCACCGCCCCCTCCTTGTTCCCACGGAACACCGCCAGAAGGCTGTCGCCGCACGGATCGATATAGAACAGGAGGCTGTCGAGGATGGCGCCGGAGCGCTTCGGGGTCAGCGTCACGGTCACGGTGAAGCTATCCCCCGGAGCCACCGGCGAGAAGGGATGCTGGCTCACGCGGGAGATCCCCTCGGTGGAGCGATAGCCGGTGATCGTCACCGGAAACAGCGAGCGGTTGACCACCGTGACCGATGTGTCGCGCGTCGGATCGCAGGCCAGAAGATCGGGCAGCGTGATCGCGGCCGGATGAAGATCGACGAGAAGATCGGCGCGCGCGGCGGCAAGCGCGATGCGCAGCGTATCGAAGCAGGGACCCGCCCGATAAGGGATCAGCAGCACGCCGCCGCTGGTCCCGCTCACCGCCGGCGCATAGCGTACCGTGACCCGCAGCGTATCGGCGGAGCCGAGCGTGACAGGTGCGGCGATATTATCGGGGAGGGAGAAACCTTCGGGGGGGATCAGCGGCTGGAGCGTGAGGTCCCCCTCCCACCGGGAGGGATCGCGCAGCAGCGTTATCACCGTATCGGCCTGCGTGGCGACGCCCGCGCATCCCTGCACAAGCCCCAAATCGATCGCGGATGAGCTCGCGCTCAGAAGCTCCGCCGGCAGCCGCCGCACCTCGAGCGGAACCGCAACGGAGCCGCCGCAGGGATTGTAGCGCAGGATGATCGTGCTGCGATATGTTCCGGGGAGAGCCGGCGCGACCGCTATCAACAGCGAATCGACCGCACCCGCGGGGAGGGCCCGGGGAAGCGGGGTAAGCAGCGAGAATCCCTCGCCGAGAGCAGAGTCGATCGTGACAGGAACGCTGCTCCTGTTGATCAGACGCACGTATGCCGTCGCCGAGGTCTCGCAGGCGAACAGCGGCCGCACCGATACGACAGTGTCGAGCACGTTGATCACGACGCTGTCGACACGTCCCTCCAGTGGGATGCGGAGCGTCGGCACGCAGCTCTTGGACTCGGCCGCATCGACAAGTATCGTATCGCGATATACCCCATCACTCCCGATCCCTCCCCGCTTCGGCGCAAAGCGGAGCGTCAGAACGATCGACTGATCGCTCACCAGCCGTCCCCCCGGCGGTATCTGCGGATCGACGACTCTGAAGGCGCGGCCTCCCCGTGCGAAGATCACCGGGTTGAGCGTGAACGGACCGAAGCCCGTGTTGACGAGCGTGACCCTGAAATCGAGGCTGTCGGAACCGCAGGAGAGGAGGCGCACCGGGGGAGGGGGCGATGCGATGAGGATCGGCTTGATGCGGACGATCGTAAACCTGATGATGAACGGCGTGCGTCCGGCGAGCGAATCGTTGCTGAAAATCCTCAGGCTGTCGGTGAGCACCCCCTGCCTGTCGTTGGTGAAGGCGACCAGCACCTTGTAGCGCTTCGAGCCTCCGGGGGGCACCACCACCACCGGAACGCCGGAGCTGTCGGTGGCATCGACGGGGATCAGCTTGAAGGGGGATTCGCCGAAGATCTTCGAGGTGATCAGCAGATCGCTGTCGCCGACGTTATAGACATCGAACTCGTAGCGGGCGCTGTCCTCGCAGCCCAGCGTGTCGATGATATGGTTGACCTGCGCGAAGATCGCCGGACGGCGCTGATAGTTGAAGCGCATCACGAAGGCATCGGAGGCCGAGGCGATGCCGGCCTCGTTGAGCGTGCTGTCGTAGGAGCCCCGCCTCATCGGCAGATCGGCCGACAGAGTGCTGCCGGTGATGAACATATCACCGTACATGCTGATGTAGCTCTGGGGGCGGACCCCCTCATCGGCCGAGCCGCCAATGACGCTTGCATGAACGATCGCTCCCGTCGGGCTGAGCCCGACCATCCCGATATCGAAACCTCCCCGCGCAGCGTCGGCCACGCCGTCGGCCGTCGTGGGGAATGCCTCGGCCGCATTGGTGACCCCGGCGATATAGATGTTCCCCCGGCGATCGACCTGGATCGCGCGCCCTCCGCCACCATCGTCGGCACCGATGTAGCGACTGTAGTCTATTATGGCGATGAACGACTGCCAGAGGATTTTGGTGAGGAACCATGATCCGATGGCGCTGCCGGAGGTATTGGGATAATCGGTGGAGCGGGTCGATCCGGTGATATAGACATTGCCGCTGCTGTCGAGCGCGATGCCCGAGGGCTCGTCGGCGCCGCTCCCTCCTAGCAGCGTCCCGTAGTCGAGGCTGCTCCCATCGAACCTGATACGCGCGATGAAGCCATCGCGATCTCCCTCGTTGTTGGCCTGCAGCGGGTTGCGCGTCGGGAAGTCGTTGACCGATGTGGTCCATCCGGTGATCCACGCGGATCCATCGCGCTCGACCACGCCGACGGCGCGCTCATCGCCGGTCCCGCCGAGGATGGTGCTGTAGACCAGGCGCCGCGCGCCGCTGCTGAGCTTCGCCAGGAACGCATCCTCTCCGCCACGATATCCCCCGACGCCGCTCTGAGGGAAGTCGGCGGAGCGGGTCCACCCCGCCACATAGATGGCGCCGCCGGCGTCGAGCGTAAGATCCTCGATCTGATCATCCCCGGCTCCGCCGAGATAGCTGCAGAAGGTGATCCTGTTGCCGGTGGAATTGAGGCCGAGGACGAAGCCATCCCATCCCCCCTTCAGGCTCCGGCTATAAGCCGTATCGTTGACCGGCAGGTTCAGCGATCGCGTGGAACCGGCGATGATGGCGGTTCCATCGGAGCGAACCCGGATCGCCGAGGGGAGATCGGCATCGCCGCCGCCGATATATGTGGCGTAGATGAGCGTGCTGCCGGTGGGATCGAGCTTGGCGACGAAGATATCCGTGCGCCCTGTCTGCGCGTCGAGCGTCCGGCGGTAGGCGCCGAGCGTCGTCGGGAAGTCGGCGGAGATGGTCTCGCCGGTGACATAGATATTGCCGGTACTGTCGAGCGTGATCCCTCTGCCGGCATCGGCGCGCGCGCCGCCGAGATAGCTGCTGTAGACGAGCGTCGGATCGATCACCAGCGGCAGCGATCTGTCGTACGCCCCCAGCGCGAACCCTATCTCCTCCCCCGCCATGACGAAGCGGCACTCCACCCGGCGATGCTCTCCCTCTATCCGCTGATAGCAGTACGGAGGGGCCTCGCGGAGCGTCCCCGCCGATGTGGCGATCATCAGCGATCCATCCTCCGCGATGCCGGCCGGGCCGGCGCCCTCATACCGCATCCGTATCAGCGAGGGATCGGCGCCGGGAGCGACCAGCAGATCGTACTTCAGCGAGCCGGCCGAATCGTAGTAGCGGGCGTCGATGCCGGGATAGAGATCATCATAGCGAAGCTCGGCGAACGCGGACGCGCTCGGCCCGGAGACCGATCGGTCTCTTTGAAGGAAGCTCCAGATTCCCGGCAGCCGCCGCAGCGCGACGGGCGATGATGCCGATGCCCCGACGAAGCGCTGGCGCAGACGATGTCCCGCGCCGGCACCATCATCCAGATCGTAGGTGACGCCGCCGTCGGCGAACCAGAGCCGGAGGCCGCCGCGCTCGGCCATGAAGCGGGCCAGCGGGTTCCACTGCCCCCGGTTCTCGACGATCGCTCCGCCGCCGGGACGAGGTGGGCCGGCATACAGCGCCGGGCCGGCCATCGTCAGAAGAAGAACCAGCGCGACGAGCAGCAGACGAAGGCATCGGAAGCGCCCCGGAGCCGCGCCGGAGCCGTGACGGCACGACGATCCCCGCGCGGCATATGCTGCCACGGAGAAGCCGGAGCCGACGCTATGTTCTCCCGGAACGATCATGCACGTCATGAAAAAAAGTTCTACCGATCCTCCGGCATCGCCGCATCCCCCTCTGCTCTGGGCGTGCGCACCTGAATATCGACCGTGCGGCAGTGGGCGCGCCCCTCCGGCGTCGTGTAGGGGAAGCGCTCGTTCTCTCCCCCCCGCTCGTCGATGATGACCGTCACATCCCCCGGAACCAGCCGCTGGAAGATCTGCGCCGCCTCGCGCGCGCGCATCATCGCAAGCTCACGGTTATGCCCGGCATCGCCGAGCGAGTCGGTATAGCCGACGAAGCGTACCACGGCATTATTCTTCACCCCCACGGCGATGGCGCGCAGCAGTTCGTTATCGCTGGGGCTGACTTTGGGGCTGTCGAAGTTAAAGAGGAGGAGCGAGAAACTCTCGATCGTCGTATCGTTCTCCCGGCGCTCCAGCTTTTGGCGCACCGACTGATACGTCACCGCGATATCGGCGGGGTCGGTGCTCAACGCGCGGCCGGTGCTGTCGGTGACCGTCAGCCTGTAGCGCAGGCGCATCGGCAATGTCGGAAGAGCCCCGGAATCGCTCCGCCAGTTCCATAGCAGCGAGTCGGGATGGGTTCCCGTATCGGTGAAGACCCTCCAGCTTCCCTTCCCGTCGTCATCGACCTCCAGGCGCCAGCGGGCTATCCCCGCCTCGGCGACGGTGTTGAAGCGGAAGAGGACCGCCGGAGGATTCGCCGTGCGCAGGATATGGCGCCGCTTATGCGGACCGACGATGTTCGGATCGGACGGGACAAGCTCCACACGGGCATTCTCCTGAAACCCCTGATCGGTGAATTCGCTGGAAGGATTCGGCGGCAGAGCACCGGCCACGACCTTCAGGCGTCGCGGGGCTATCCCCCAGACATCGGTCAGATAGCGCCTTATCCTCTGCGCGCGCCGCATCGGGAGCGCGGGATCGCTCTCCCTTCCATTGTGATAGCCGTTGATCGAGAGGGTTGCGGAGAGATTCGAGCGCATCCGCAGCCCGACGATATTGAGCAGATGGTAGTAGACGTCGAGCGCCGAGCCGGTCAGCTCCGCGTTGGTGAACGCATCGGCCTGGCTTCGGCTCAGCTCCCGGTACTGCGGACGTATCGCGTCATCCCCCTCGCTGAAGTAGATATGGTTGAGAAGCGGAAGCACCTCCACCGAATCGTATTCATCGATCCTGACGCTTACCACCGCCGGCTCGGTCGTGATCGAGGCCCGCAGCAGCGGAGTGGCCGTTACGACCGGAGTATCGATGATCGAGGTATCGACGGCCGGGACGGAGGGAGATGGAGGAGGGATGGCGAAACGAAGCGCAAGGCCGGCCGAGAGGGAGAGCGATCGCCATGCTCCCCCGGCCACCTGGCTTGTCAGCGGCATCGAGACGCCGATCTCGGGAGAGAGAGTCGAGAGCCGGCCGATCGGGAGATCCCAGGCAAGGCCGGCCGAAACGCCGGCAACAAGCGGAGCGGCGGCGAACGGGGAGCCGTAGGGAAAAACGAACCGGCGTCTGTTGATGCCGGCGAACAGCGCGTCATCGGGAGAGACGATCTCCTCGCTGTGCGTCTGCGCCAGGCGCAGACTTCGCTCGATCATCCCCCCAAGCCCCCCCCGCAGCGAGAAGGGGAGCCTGAAGGATGCCAGCACGTCGAGACGCAGCGCGGTGCTCTCGAACTCCAGCACCTGATCGACCATCAGCGGGACCACGCGGCCATCGGCAAGGCCGAGCGGCGGCTCTTCGCGCAGCGGCTCCCGATAGGAGCCGGAGGAGATCACCGCAGAGGGACGAAGCTCGAGCGCGAAGCCGCGGCTGAACGGAACTTCCAGCAGCAGCCCGGCCTGCCATCCCCTGCTCGACCCGGAGCTCTCGAACGACCCGCACCCCTCGAAGCCGGGGACGGTGAGCCGCCCCAGCTCCACGCCCCCCGCGATGCGGCCGAATCCGCCGACGAACAGGCGTGGCGCCCGTGCCGACGTATCGTTCTGGCCGAAAGCAACACAGGCCATGCTGAACAGCATGGCCTGAGCTACCAAAAGTATGTGCCAATGAGGGATCTTCATTACGCGTGCTTCAGGCCGACCACCAATGGTATAAGATACGATCCTGAAGCTCGGTATGCGCGATGGACGTCCCGGCGATATCACCGTCCCTTCGAGTCCACCTTCAGAGGATGCTGAACCTCGGTGGCATCGGTATCGATGCCGAGCGTTGGCTTCGTCGCCGGGCGCTGGCTCTTGACGGCCGCCGGTCGGGATTCCGACGCAGCGGAACGGCTGCCGGACTTGCGGTCGGCGGAGACATTCTTCCGGGGGACGACGGGGGCAACCGCCGGAGCGCTCGCCGGGGCGGGCTTTGCTGGTGCCGTAGCGGGCGCCTGTACAGGGGCCACGGCCGGGGAAGTACGCTCGGCCGGAGCCGGCGGGGCGGTATCCGTATGCGAGCCCGAGCTAAGCACGGCGACCGAAACTCCGCCGGCAACCACAACCGCGATGGCGGCGGCGACCTTTCCGCTGAACCAGCCGGCCGTGCCGCTGCTGATCGGCTCGGGAGCGGTGGCGAGCGCCCTGGCGATCACCAGGTTATCGAGCCGCGACGACGGAGCCAGCACATCGGCATCGCTCACCAGCATGCGCTGCAGCATTCCATGCTGTTCGAACAGGGAACGAGCCTCGGGAGAGCGCGCCAGCAGTTCCTGCAGGCTTTTCTCCTGCGCCGACGTCAGCGCGTCGTCGTAATGGGCAAGGATCAGTTCTTCGGTAGTCATACTTTATCCAGAAAATGGGGGGCCAGAATTTCATGGAGCTTCTGCTTGGCGCGGAAGATCCTCACCTTCACCGTCGCCAGCTTCACCTGCGTCATATCGGAGATTTCCTGATAGCTCAGGCCGTTGTACACGCGCAGCACAAGCGGCTCGCGCAGATCGGGCGGAAGCTTGTCGATCGCATCCTTCAGAATCTCGGTGCTCGAATCGTATTCGGCATCGTCGGCCGATGTATGGAGCGTCTCCTGAACATCCTCAAGCGACACAAACACCACGTTGCCACGGAGCGCGTTCAGACAGAGGTTGCGCGCAATGGCGAAGAGCCATGCCGCGAAGCTGCCGGAGATAAACTTGTGGCGCTTGCGTGCGACGCGGATAAAGACCTCCTGGAAGAGATCCTCCGCGGTGCCTTTCGAGCTCATCATCCGCGTGCAGTAGGCGAATACTCGCCTATTATATCGTCCGTAGAGCTCAACGAAGGCCTTCTCATCTCCTTCCTTGAACAACTCCATCAATTCTTCATCGGACGAGTGCGGGCTGATTGAACTCTGTCGCATTGCTGGCAGGAACACTGGATAAAGAGAAAAGTTTCAGATATGTCGTTACCGATCCAATGGGACCGAAGGGTGTACGTCACCCGGCTCCATCATGGCAAAACGCCGGGCATCCGCGCTGTATCCATGCGCCCCCACACGCGGCACGGCGCGGAGGAACGGTGCAAGGAGCGCACCAGAACCCGGCCGGGCCGCCGGCACCTCTCCCCGGGGAGCGATCTCCGGACCCGGCAGTGTCTCGGAGTGATCGTCGAGTGCTGATATGCTGGGACGGCGTTGAACTCCGGCCCGACATTCCGGCAGGCTGAGACACTCCCCCGGCACGGGAATTTTTCGCATTACCCGAAAAGCTGTAGCTTCATCGCCCAATCAATCAGACGGAGAGCATGAAAGGATTTGTCAGCGAGAGCGAGGATCTCGGCGAGCATGGCTTGATGTCGGCCGCGCTCGAAGCACGCCTTGGACATATCGAAGAGTTGATCGGCGATCTTCACGACTGGATGCGCTCCGAACAGGTCGCGTCCCTTCCAGGTCCCTACCGGCGGCTGTTCTCACATCTCATCGCGAACGACTTCGAGCGGCGCTATGCGGCCAGCATCACGCGCTCGGTGTACCAGTCGAACAACGGGCGCGATGTGAGCGACGACGATCTGCGGCGGAGCGCCGCGCGCGAGATCGACGGGGCGCTGGAGCGCATGCGCGAGGCGATGCCGGCGGTGACCCGTCGCGCCGCCGGGGAGCGCCCGTATGTGCTGGCGCTTGTCGGCTCCTCGGGCGCCGGCAAAACCACCCTGATGTACAAGCTCGCCGTCCGCTCGGTGCTCAACCACGGACTCCGCGTCAAGATCATCTCGAGCGATACCTATAAGATCGGATCGGTCGAAGGGGTGCAGACGATCGCCGATATCCTGAGCGTGCCCTTCGGGATCGCGTTCGAGCCGGAGGAGATCAGCAAGCTGATCGCCGAGAGCGATACCGATCTTGTGGTGCTCGATACGGCCGGCCGCTCCGACCGCGCCGCGCGTGAAGAGCTGAGCGGATTTCTCGCCGCCGCCCGTCCCGACGAGACGCATCTGGTGCTCTCGGCCACGATGAGCCAGCGCGCGCTTCAGGAGACCGCCGCGCTCTTCCTCGGGGAGCGCCTGAGCTGCGTCACCTTCACGAAGCTCGACGAGGCCCCATCGCTCGGGGCGATGATCTCCTCGGCCCGCTGGATGGGGCTGCCGCTCGGCTATATCTCGACCGGCACGGCAATCCCCGACGATCTTATGTCGTCGGTCGATACAGCGATCGGCGAGTGGGCCGTCGAAGGGGTTCCGCTTCCCGATCACGACACGGAGACGCATCATGTATAATCGTCCCCGCCACGCGCTGGCCTGGCTTCTCGGCCTGATGATCATCTGCGGGAGCGCGTCGGCAAGCGAGCTGCTCGATGCGTCGTGGAAGAACGACGACCTTCTGATAAAGTTTTCCGACAGCGTCTCCTATACGATCGATCTGGCCGAGAGCGACAGCGCACAGCTGGTCATCCGGTTTCATGGGATCACCGCCCCACAGAGCGGAGCACTCCAGGGAATGAATCTGCGCGGGCGGATGGGACGGCGCGCCCTTCTTACCGAGGCGGGCCCCGGAGAGATGCGTCTGACCCTCACCGGCCGCGGCAAGCTCGGCTACGCCTCGCTCTGGCGTCCGTACTCCCACACGCTGGTGGTCAGCACGTTCGAGTGGGGAGCGCTCGACTATCCCCGCGAGCAGTATTACAAGGCGCTCCTGGCGCTCGAGCAGGGGCTCGACGCACAGGGGCTCGAGCTGCTCCGGCTGGCGCACTCGACCGGAGAGCCGCGCGCCGCATCGGTGCTCGGCGTCTACTATGCCCGTCACGGCAACCCGACGCTGGCGGCCCACTACCTTGCGAAGCCGCTCGACGCCGACGATCATGCGGCGCTGGCGGAGCTGGCAAACCGCAGCGGCGACACGACGACCGCCCAGGCGAGCCGCGCGGAATTCGACAGACAGAACGCCCGGCGCGACAGCGATGTCCGGGGGGGAGGCTCGCCGAACCCGTACGATAATTCGCCGGACCGGATGACGGATGAACATCAGATGAGAACGCAGATGGGAATCGAGAAGTGGATCTATCTGGGAGGAGGCGCGCTCCTTCTGCTCATCATCATCGGCCTGGTGATCTGGCTGGCGCGACGCTCCTCGCGCAAGAAGAAGGTCGAGGCGTTCGAGGCGATCCACCCCAAGGCGCAGGCCGTCATGGGGCAGTCCCAGCCCGCCGTGCAGCCCCCCGTCGCGCAGACGGCGCCCGCCACGGACGTCGCCACGAGCGCACCGATCGCGGAGCCCGTGGCCGCTGCGCCGGCACCACAGAGCGCGCAGCCTGCGCCGGCCGAGCCGGTCGTGGAGCAGCCTCGCGCCGAGGAGCTGCCCGGATCGCTGAACACCCCGGAGCCCGCCCCGGCGGTGGCACCTGTCGCAGCCGCAGCACCGGTCGCGCCTTCGGCGCCGATCGAGCCGCAGAGCGCTCCCAGAAGCGGACGCCCAGTCCCCACGCAGGCCGCGGATCTGAGGCGAAGGGTCGAGCAGATGCGGGCCGCCGCAACGGCGGAGGCCCCGCGGAAGCCGGAGCCCGCCGCACCGACAACGAACAAGCAGACGATCACCGAGGCGCGTCGCCTCCAGCTCTCGCGCGACAGCGTGGAGCTGCGCCGCAGGCTCGACGAGGCGGCCGACAGACAATAGAGCAGATATCGGGAAGTATCGCCCTGCGATATAATGACAACGGCCGGATGGAGATTCCATCCGGCCGTTGTTCGTTGCTCCCCGACTATCCGATGTTCGGCCTGCTCAACCGGGTCTCTCTCCCGGACATACGGTGCGCTTCAGGAGCGGCCCCGGCACATGCCATCACGGAGGGGTATCGAGCAGCTTCGTGACCACGCTCGCGCGCACGTCGACCGGATACGCGGTCCCCCTGCCCGAATCCATGCCGCTCCCCTGGCGGATCGTTCCGGAGAACTCCTGCATCGCATTGCTTTCGATCACCCAGCCGTCGCTCTCGCGGATCATTATCGTTCCCCGCTGCTTCCCCGTGAGATCGTAATCGAAGCGCAGCGATGGCGCGCTGCCGTCCGGCTTCTGCTCGTACGATTCCATCGCCGTCTCCATCTCGACGGTCGCGATCCCTCCGCTCCGCGACGTCAGCTCGTACTTGCTCTCCAGCACCATCGGATAGGGAGCGGCGAGCCTGAACTCCCGCGCCCACGTATCGCCGACCGCTGACTGACGCGTCGGATAGAGTGCGAAGCTCTGCTCCATCGACGCGCGGAGCGCGCTGTCGCTGAAGATGCTCCGCAGATATCCATCGACCACCCCCGCCATGAACTTGTTCGATCCGGTCAGCCGCTCGGCGATCGAGCGCCGCAGCTCATCCCCCCCATCGATCCGGGCCACCTGGCCGTTGGGAGCGAGCATCATCGTAAATCCGTGACCGACGAGCGCCAGATAACCGGCGGCGGCCGGGGGGATATCCGCCAGCGTATCGGCCGAGGTGATATTCACAGGACCGCCGGGGCCGCTGCCGGCGAAGCTCGCCGAGTCGTAACTGACACGCACCGTGGCGATGCCGCCATCCCCCAGCGACTCGACTCGATAGGTGGTCGCCAGACCGATCGACTGCCGCATGCTGTCGGCTCCGGCCATCGTCTGCTCGGTTACCGTCCAGACGCGGTAGACATCTCCGGCACGGAGGTGCAGGCGAAGCTCGACCGAGGGACCCGGCTCGCCGCAGGCTCCGGCGAGCATGGCGAGGATTGCCGCGAGAAGCGGGCGGAGCGCCGTAGTCTGATAGCCCATGAGAACAGTCACATCCGTTGGTTGATGGCTGGGATTTGACGGTAGTGGCAGCGGCAACGATTCACGCGGCGCGCTCCTTCGATCGAAAGCATGGCCCGGCCGGCATCGTGGTGCGCCGGCCGATGCCGGCACGCCGCGCCGATCATTCCAGCCCGAGGAGGGTCCGCAGCGAATCGTCGGCACTGGAGTTCTTCGTCCAGTAGTCGATCATCAGCTCGTTGGTGCGCACCGCGCGCGTGGTAAGCATTCTGGCCTTCGGACCGAAGCCGTCCTTATAGGTCTCGGTCCACTCGAGGATGCGGTGTGGGAAGCTGCTCTCGAAATCGATCGCGAGCTTCCGTTCGGAATCCCCCTTGTATTCGATCGTATAGCGCGTCCGCCCGCTCCCCGAGGAATCGGCCGCCAGCACCGTGCGCGAGGCGGTCGCGTTCTCGACCGCCGCCCTGATATGCCGGAGCCGCGCGGTCATCGTGCCGGGAACGATCCTGATCTCGCCGGTGGGGAGGCTTTCGGGCGCTATCCGGATGCGCGCCCAGACCTCATCCTCCAGCAGCGCCGCGTCGAGCGTGAACTGCTGGTCCCCCTCCTTCTCGAAGTACGAATATTCCTGGACGTTATAGCTGCCGCCCCGGAGATTGAACTGTGTGAAGGTATGCCCGCACCACTCCTGCGATGTGGTGGTGACCTTCAGAGCATGGGGATAGCGGGAGAGATCGACCGGCGTGAAGATGGATGTCATCATCGAATAGGGATAGATCCCCGTGTTGAACTTCTTGGTCATGTTGAGCTTCAAGACCCCCGCCACCGGCTTGCCGACCGGATCGGACTCGAGCTTCACCTGCTTGTCGGCGATGAAATCCTCGGTCACGAAGATCAGCACAGCGTCGCCCTTGCGTATCTCGCCGTAGCGCGCCTGCTCCAGAGCATAGCGCGTGACCTCGCCCTTCCCCTGGTTCCAGTAGCCCTGAAACTGGCTCGCCGAGGCGGCAGTTGCGCTCCTCGCGGCGGCCACATTCTGGCTGTCGGCATCGTTCCTGCAGCCTACGGTCCCCAGGGCGAGCGCCCAGAGGAGCATTGCACTCAGATCCTTCCGTGCCATCATCGTCTCCCTCCGTTCAGCGATAAGATTGGATTGCTCGTACGATCGCGGTTGCGGCATTTCGGAGCGATCGGGGCCGGGCGGACGAAGTGTCGTGCGTCCGATCCCCTCGCGCCGTTCTTCAGAGCATAACGCGTACTGAAGCTCCGGCATGGGCCAAGCGGAGAGCTGGCATGAAGTTCATACGGGAGGGCCGGAGCGCAACTCCGGCCCGGCCAGATCCCGCCCAGAGCACCGCCACAGCGGCACCGCCCGGCTCAATGCATATCATGCCCTAGCGTCTTCCCATCTCCACCTTGGCCGTCATCGTCTTGTCGTCGCGGATGAACTCCACCTCCACGATCTGCTTCGGCTTGAACTCGCCGAGCGCATAGGTATAGTCGTAGATGTTGTTGATCCCCTTCTCCCCCATCCGCATGATGATATCCCCTTCCTTCAGACCGGCGCGCTGCGCGGGCCCTCCCTCGGCGACACCCGTCAGGCGGAGTCCCTTGCCGTCGTAGGCATAGTCGGGGATGGTGCCGACGTAGACGCTGAAGCCGCTCGACGAGCGCTCGGCGGAGCTCTGCGTCTTGGTGAACGGAGGCCGCTCGGCGCTGGCATCGATCACTCCCATCACATCGGCAACATACTGCAGCACCCGCGATTCTCCCTCGTAGTTGATCTTCTCCCAGACGTCGCTCGGACGATGATAATCGGAGTGGAGGCCCGTGAAGAAGAAGAGAACCGGAATCCCCTTGCTGTAGAAGCTCGAATGGTCGCTCGGACCGAATCCATCCTCGACCTTCTTCAGATTGAAGCGTACGCCGTTGGTCCTGTCGAGCAGATCCTTCCAGCTGGGCGATGTGCCGGTCCCCTGCACGATAAGGTTGACCGAATCGAGCCGCCCGATCATATCCATATTGATCATCGCCACGACCTTATCGGTCGGGAACGACGGGCTCGCCACGAGCGCCGCGGAGCCGAGCAGCCCCTCCTCCTCGCCGTTGAAGGCGATGAAGATGATCGACCGTTTATGCCGCATGGAGGTCATGCCGGACCAGTATTGCGCCAGCGCCATCACGCCGGCGGTTCCCGAGGCGTTGTCGTCGGCGCCATGATGGATCGCCGGATCCTTGCCCCCATGCAGCGAGCCCTCGCCGCCCCAGCCGAGATGATCGAAATGTCCGCCGACCACGATGAACTCATCGCGCAGCTTCGGATCGGACCCCGGAAGCACCCCGACGACATTGGGGACCTGTTCGCGGCGGAGCCTGACATCGGTGACCAGTTTTGCCGTGTAGCCGGCCGGCACGAACGAGGCCGGTGCGCGGAGCGAATCGATCGCCTTCTGCACCGCCGTCAGCGAGCGCCCCTTCGGATCGCGCACCGCGTCGAACATGCCGTCGCGCACGGTGATGGCGGGGATGCCGGCGTTGGTGAAGCTTCTGTCGAACGACCCGGCGAGCATCGCGGCGGAGTCGAGCGGGGGGTTGATGAAGATGATCCCGGCCGCGCCATGATCGCGCGCGGTGGCGACCTTGGCGGCGATAGCGGCATGGCGGGCGAACGCGCCGTGCGGGTTGTTCCCCTCGGGGGAGAAGCGCATCACAACCACGATCTTGCCGCGGGCATCGATACCGGCATAGTCATCATAGTTCTGATCCTTGGCGCTGATGCCGTAGCCCGCGAACGCCACCGGGGCATCGAGGCTGGCGCTGGCGCTGAACGAGAGGGGAAAGAAATCCTTCCCCATGACCGCGGCGACGGGGGCGCCTCCCGGCCCGCTGATCGTCAGGGCGTTGCCGCTTCCGTTCTCGGCGCCCGCCAGATACTCGAACGTATGGAAGTAGCCGTCGCCGCCGGAAAGGGGGACAAGGCCGGCAGCGCGAAACTTGTCGGCGATATATTTGGCCGCCTCGAGATTCTCCTTGGTGCCGGTCCGGCGGCCCGCCAGCAGATCGCCGGCCAGAAAGCGGATCGACTCGCGAAGGCTGTCGACGGAGAATGGGGCGGGAATTTCAGGGGTGGCGACCGGTACCTCCCTGGGCGTGGGAAACTCGGGCTGCGCGTGAAGGCTTCCAAGGGACCCGGCCAGCAGTGCCAGGCCGACGAGATAACGAGATGTTCTATGCATGTGCTGTGTAGAGTTTCAGTATATGGCAACGCAACGGCCCCCGAGCCGGCAAGCGATGCTCGGGGGTTCCATTCCGGGGACCGGAGCGCATCGCGGTTGCTCAGGAGTGCCCGAGCGCTTCGACCTCGCTGATGACATCGGCCGCGTGGCCGACGACATTGACATCCTCCCAGACCTTGCGAATGATCCCCTGAGGATCGATCAGGAAGGTGATGCGCGCGGCATAGACGCCGCGGCGGGGGACGCCGAAGAGATCGCAGAGCTTTCCGTCGCTGTCGACGAGCAGCGGGAAGTTGAGCGAGTACTTCTCGGTGAACGCCTGATGCGACCCCTGATCGTCGGTGCTGACGCCGAGCACGACGACGCTGGCCGCCTCGTACTCGGCCTTTGAATCGCGGAACTCGCACGCCTGATGGGTGCAGCCCGGCGTGTCGTCCTTGGGATAGAAGTAGAGCACGACGCTGCTCTTCCCGAGATAATCGCCGAGCGAGATCTGATCGCCCGTCGTGGTGGTCGCCGTGAAGTCCGGTGCCTTGTCTCCTGCCTGCAGCATGATGGGTCCTTATAGTGATTGAGTATCGTTCATACGTCGCGACCGCGATCCGGCGCCATGCAGGGAAGAATGGGTTCGCATCCCCGCGAGCCACGTATGACGAAAGGTTATTGACGCTCGGTTGCCGGCGGCCTGATGCCCGGATGCGGCGCCATCACCACCAGCAGCACAAGCCGCTCGCCGGAATCGTTTCTGACGCCGTGCGGCTCCCCCGCCCCGGCGACGCATCCCTCCCCGGCGCCGAGCAGGTGCTCCCTCTCCCCCACCAGAAATCGCCCCACGCCCTCCAGCACGAAATAGAGCTTATCGTTATCGGCGTGGGTATGCGGCTTCTGCTCGTCCCCCGGCGCCAGCAGATAATAATCGACGAACATCCTGCCGGATTCGAACTGATTCGCCTTGACCAGCTTCCCGGCCGTCCCCTCCTCCAGCAGATGAAGGAATCTGTTGTAGTGCTCGACGATCATCGCATCCCCCTCCATCGTTATGAATTGGCTGAAACTACAAGTTACCGTGAAAATAGCCGGGCCCCGATCACACTCCGTCAATATTCGTAACCACCGCCGGTCATCCCCTCCTTTTCCCCTTGCGCCGCGGCAACGCGTCTGTTACGCCGGCGCCATGCAACGTCTTTCCACTGTATCGGTCACAGTGCCGTGCCGTTACCGCAGGGGTGTCGATGGGGGGTCTTGCCCGATAAATTTTCGAAGCTATGAAGTTCAAATCGTTCTCAACCAAGCTCATCATTCTACTGGCAGCCGTGGCAGCATTTGCATTCGAGGGTGATGATAACCCCATCGAGTTCTATCTCTCCACCAACCGGATCTACGCCCCCGGCGACGAGGGGATCGGGGTGGAGTTCAGCGGGCGCGTGGACCCGCGCGCGACCGTGGCGTTCCGCGCGTTCCGTATCGAGGACCCCGTCGGGTTCTTCCTGGCGCAGCAGAATCCCCACTCCCCCGGCTCCTCCGAAACCGAGGAAGGAGAGGATACAAAGTCCGCCGGAATCGATCTGAGCGATGCCCGCACGTTCGTGCGCGTGGCGGCCTGGAGCCACCGCCTCACCAGCCGCGACAAATACTGGCAGTACGAATCGGTCCCCGTCCCGCTGAAGGAGAAGGGGGTCTATCTGGTCGAGGCCACGGTCGGCGGCAAAAGCGCGACCACGGCGCTGGTGATCACCGAGCTCGGCATGATCGTCAAGCAGTCGAACAGCGAGGTGCTCGCCTTCGTGGTCAAGCGGAAGTCGGGAGAGCGGGTGACCGGACTGCCGATCACCTTCGCGCGCGGTCCGAAGAAGAAGGCCGAGTCCCGCACCGGCGACGATGGCGTGGCGCAGATCGCCACGAGCGCGCTGCCGGCCGAGGCGAGCGATGAGGGGGGATGGGATGGCGGAAACAACCAGCTCCTTGCCATCGGCGCGAAGGATGGAAACTTCGTGATCTCCGACTCCTACTTCAACAGTTATTACGGCCGCTCCGGCGCGAGCGCGCAGATCTATCTCCACACCGATCGACCCGTCTACCGCCCCGCGCAGACGGTCTACTATCGCGGCATCGTCAGAGGGGTGGCCGAGGATGGCACCTACGAGAACGTGACCAGCGACACGGCGAAGATCGAGGTGACCGACGCGCGCGGCGGATCGATCAAAAAGGATACGCTCGCGCTCTCCGATATGGGAACCTTCAGCGGCGAGATCCTCCTCGGCGATGAGCCGCCGCTCGGCAGCTATTCGGTCACCGTCACCGTCGGCGGCGGCACGCAGTCGTTCACGTTCGATGTCGAGGAGTACAAGAAGCCCGAGTATGAGGTGACCGTGCAGACCGACCGGGCGCAGTACACGCGCGGGGATAAGATCCACGCCACCGTCAACGCCATGTATTACTTCGGGTCGCCCGTGGCCGAGGGGGAGGTGCAGTACTCGATCTTCCGCACCCGCTACTGGCGCCCGTGGTGGTGGCGCTCCGGCTGGGCATATCTCTACGAGGGGAACGACGAGTACGCCAGCATGCGGGGGATGCAGATGATAAGCTCCGGCCGCGGCAAGCTCGACACCGACGGGAAGTTCACGATCGACTACCAGACCGACCGCGATGGCGAGGATGACTATGTCTATCGTATCCAGGCCAACGTGGTCGACGCAAGCCGGCGCACGATAGCCGGGGCCACGTCGGTGAAGGTGACGCGCGGGGAGTTCTACGTCACCGCGCAGACCGGCCGCTATATCTACAAGCCGGCCGAGGAAGCGCGGGTGAACGTCGAGACGATGGCGTTCGACGGCGACAAACCGGTCTCCGCCCCGTTCGATGTGAAGGTGGAGCGCACATGGTGGGAGGATTACGGCAAACGCCGCGGCAACGGCAATCGCAGCAGCGAGACCGTCTGGCAGGGCTCCGGCGTGACCGACGGCAACGGAACCGGCTCGGCGGCGTTCACTCTGCCGAAGGCCGGGTACTATACGATCACCGTGACGGCGAAGGATTCGCGCGGCACCAAGATCGCCACGTCCACCTCGGTCTATGTCAGCGACGGCTCCTACTCGAGCTGGTACAACGACGGCGGCGATGTGCAGATCATCCCCGACAAGGATCTCTACAAGCCGGGAGAGACGATGAGCGCGCTGGTGATCATGCCGGCCGCGAACATCGACGCCCTTATCACCGCCGAGGGCCCGACGATCTACCGCTACCAGGTGGAGCGTCTCAGCTCGACCTCGGTCATCATCAGGATGCCGATCGAGGGGCGCTACGCGCCGATGTTCTATATCGCCGCGTCGTCGATCGCAAACGAGAGCTTCTATTCGGCCACCAAGCAGATCACCGTCGCCCCGCAGGGGAAGGTGCTGACGCTCGAGGTGACGACAGACCGATCGGTCTATAAGCCCGGCGAGAAGGGGACCGTCACGGTGCGCGCGCTCGACGATCGTGGGGAGCCGGTCGGCAACACCGATATCGCCGTCGGCATGGTGGATGAGGCGATCTACGCCATCCATCCCGACAACACGCCGGAGATCCAGAAGTTCTTCTACAGCATGCGCTGGAACCAGGTCTCGACCAACACCTCGCTCAACTTCAGTTTCTACGCCCGCGCCCGGCGGATGCTGGCACGGGGAGGCAGGGCCGAGATGTCCATGGCAAACGAAGACGCGATGGCCAAGGCGGCCCCGGCGGCGGCGCCGCAGGCATTCGAGGCGAAGGATGACGAGTCGGGACTTGTGCAGCCAACGATCCGGAGCGACTTCAAGGATCTGATGTACTGGACGCCGTCGGTGCGGACCGATGGGAGCGGCTACGCGAAGCTCGACGTCTCCTTCCCCGACAACCTGACCACATGGCGGATCACCGCCCGTGGCGTGACGCGGGCGACGGCCGTCGGGCAGACCACCGCCAGCGTGATAGCGCGGAAGGATCTGCTGGTGCGGATGGAGACGCCGAGGTTCATCACCCAGGGGGATGAGCTGCTGATCGCCACGACGGTGCACAACTACCTGTCGAGCGAGAAGCGCACCAAGGTCGTCTTCGCGGCCGAGGGGGTCGAGCTGACCGAGCGTGAGAAGACCGTGGTGATACCGGCGGACGGCGAGCAGCGGATCGACTGGAAGATCAAGGCGCCGAAGATCGGCTCGGCGAAACTGACAGTGAAGGCGCTGACCGACGA